>Ga0070731_10000487_pt1 | contig 53182 bp, 37 predicted proteins | sample Coa_R1_2_FD_66448 | JGI IMG/M metagenome (GOLD analysis project Ga0070731, IMG submission 66448) | Surface soil microbial communities from Centralia Pennsylvania, which are recovering from an underground coalmine fire - Coalmine... | ecosystem: Environmental > Terrestrial > Soil > Unclassified ... | reverse complement strand
GATCTCGTCGTCACGATCGGCTGGGTCCAAGAAATGCTGCGAACCCGGGTCGGGGACGGCCCTTGGCTGGCGGATGATACTCAGCTTCTGAAGGCACTGCTGGCCGCCGGTGCTACGACAGGACGCAACATCTTGATCGATCCAGCGGCGGACGTTCCATACTCGGAAGCGCTCCGCGTTCATCGTCAATGCCGGAGCTGGAACTTGCAGAAGGCCGACTTTAGGGTCCCGATCTATCGCGATCAAGGACCTCGTATCTGGGGCCCCGTCCCCGCAAACGAGGCCGAACGCTTCGCTCGCGAATTGGAGGAGTCGACGGCCTCAGGGAAGCCGGAACTGTTCGACCGTGCTGTCGCCTGGCAGGAGATGCTTCGCCGGATGGTCGGCGAGGCCGAGCTGTCGCCACCGGCGCAATGGCTGGTCGAGGATCTCTACCGCTCGTACGCCCTTTCAGGCAAGCGGCTCACCAAGCCTACAGCGGCGTCGCGGCCAATCAAGTTTCTCCGACTCAAGACTACCGGTGGCGTCGTGCGCCCGCAATTCCGGGCTCTCGCCAGTACCGTTTTCGATTACCTGGAAGTTGAGTTAGGGAAGGGTAGTGACGCATCGATCCTGATTCTGGACATCCGGCGGCTGGAGACCGACGGATCGGAGAGCTCGTTCCTCCGGCGGATCTGCCTCCCGCGCAAGGAGGACCTGGGCGTCCTCAACATGCTCAAAGCTCCGACTCCGGGCGACATTGCGGCCTCTTACCGGGAAAGGTGGCAACTGAACGATCTGGCGTTTGAGAAGAAGCTCGACGAGGCCTTGAAGTTCTTTGAGTCCAACCGGGCAACGTTTCGTACCGATCCAGGAGCCCATCGGTCTTACTTGGGAATTGCTCGGAGCGTGGGGCCTCAAGCATTCACGAAGGCAATCGAGGCCCTAGGCCAGGACCGGCCTGGTGACCTAGTTCTCCCATTGATTCGGCTCGAGGGTGCGCACCTCACCGGGAACTGGGAAAAGGCCCTCGCGGCGGTCGACGGGCTCGAACGGGTCGTCGGTGAGGATGCGTACCTTCATGTGCTTCGGGCCAGTTTCGAATTGTCCTCCCACCATGCGGGCCAGTCCAAGGAGTGGGCTCTGAAGGCCGCTGCGCTAGAGCCAAGTCTGGACCGGGCGTGGTGGTCGCTGCTGAACGCGTCCGTTCCGGACAAGGATTATGCCGCGGCGGTGCGCGCGCTGAATGCCCTCGAGAACACTCTGAAGATTAAGGTGCCGGATTTAACCAAGTCACCCGGCTTCGAAGAGTTCGCCGAGAGCCGAGAGTTCAAGGACTGGAAAGAAACGCACCAATAAGGGGGGACTCGTTTAGGCAATCCCTGCCTTGTCAGCGTTCTTCGTACCAGACTCCCTTGACATAGACATGACCACAACCGGGACCGTGGCGGTGCTCCGAGCCGACCACGGCAACGGCTCCGTGATGAGGATGTTCCTCTTCCACGACGCATCCGGTCGCGGAAACCAGGAGCAGGGCTATTCCGATTAAGATCTTCATAGGCCCTCAACCTCGCTAAAATGCACCGCTCATCGAGATCTCTGTTCCATATACGACTTTCCTTGTCCAGCGGTCCGAGTGAAAATACAGACGGCGAAGGACCCCTCTTTGGCAGAACGCCTCGATCGCGGGCGCTCTAGTCGCGGACGCTCGTCCGAGCAATTTGCCGAATCATTTCAATAAAGTCATGCGCCACGGGCTTCAGAGCGCTTCTCGGGGTGCGGATGCCGAGGTTGAGCCCCTCGAAGACCTTCCGGAGTTGCCCTGCAGCGATTTCGACGGAGGATGCATCCGCGTCCGGCTGTCTTGGGTCTCCCGTTGCCAAAGAGAAGGTCGCGGGTTTAAATCCGGTCGCCCGCTCCAGTAGCGTTAAGGCCGGAGATCCTCCCACCGGGGGTAGGAAGGGCTCCTCCCAATAGTCCTATTTTCGGCAGTCCCTTTCATGGGATATGGCGCACGGAAAGCTCAGTCCCATCGGCGTATGCCCTTGACCTTCGTCTGAGAAAGAGGAACGTCAGTGTCGAGATTCCCCGTTCGAGGCTGTGATTCTTGCTGGGCATTTGGCAGGGAATTGGCAGGTACGAACATCCGAGCCAGGGTAGGGCGACGGTTTCCTAGACCGCAAGCCGCCAATAATGCTAGACAGCTGGACTACACACCCTCAACCACTTGCAACTTCTATCGACACCGAGACCCGCCCAGGTAATCCCCCAAGAACTGGAGAGACACCTGCCAGATAGGATGTTGCGAGATTGCGGTGCGATTCAAAGCTTAATTTCGGAACTGTATCAGAAATCCAGCCTTATAATGGCAGCATTGGTTCAGAGGTATTACCTTAAATGGCGCTACTTGACACAAGAAGACTGACTTGCTCCTACGTTGTCCTGAACAATCCTTCTATGGCCTCTGGAGAGGAGCCGCAATTTACACCCAATTTCGTTTCGACTCTTTTTGACCTACCACAAACGACAGCCGTTTCTCCAGGCCCTGAGGGGATGGTCATTAGCGCGCCCGGCAATAAAGCCCCGAGGATATTTAGTTTCAGCCCAATGAAACTTCAAATCCAAAACGACACCCCACAACTGGTACAGCAGACCACTGAAAGAGTCTTGGTGCACTTCCGAAAGGTTGGCTTCACTATAAACCCAAGAGCTTACGGGCTGAACTACGAACTCGATTTCAAAGTTTCAGGCGCGGATGACGCTGAGACATGGCTAGCGCGGCGATTCGCAACTTCCGGTCTAAAGAATCTGGGCCAATCCACAGTTGCACTTCAAAGCATGACACTAAAGTTTACCAGCTATGGGAAGCTACAAACCCTAAAGCTGGAACCCCGGATAGGGGAAACGGACCGGCTATTCGCGTACGTAAATATGAATTTCGACGAGAGCAGGTTGCTTAGGGGTGAACAACTCGAAGGAGAGATGGAGAATTGGTTCGAAAAAGCTAAGAGCATGCTTGCACAATTGCTCGAGGAGTAACATATGACCCAAGTATTTGGACGCTTGCTCCCTTCTAGCCTTGCTGCAACTTTTGGTTCGATGGATCAGCCAAACCTGGCGCCACAACTGAGTGGAGTTCAAAGTTTTGCCTTCGGAGTTCACGCCCTAAACGACTCATCCGTTTTCGCGCGCACCTATTCCTTCCGAGATGGTCAATTGGGGCTTTACGCCAGCAATGCCTCTCCCGATCTTCTCTCGAAAGGCAAAGTAGATGCCGCATATGCTCTTGCGGCCAAGCAGTCATCGGGTACACGAGGTGAATTTAATTTGTCGGCTTTGAAGGACTTGATTTCAAAGGAGATTGGACCAAATCTAGATATCGCCCTTAGCACTGACGATATCCCGGAACACCGTTTTGAAGTCCTTCTGCAACGAAAGAGTATTGCGATGGACGTGGAAACAACTGGATTAGACCCGACAAAGGATAGGCTCTGTCTTGTTCAGATTTTCGATGGCAGCACTCGCTTAGACTTCATAAGAATAGAAAACCCTAAAGCACCGAGAATTTGTCGCCTTCTAGAATCACCGAATGTGACCAAGATCTTCCACCATGCAAAATTCGACCTAGGTTTCTTGATTCGTTGGTTGGGCGTGGATCCAAGGAATATCTTTTGCACCAAAATTGCGAGCAAACTGCTTCGTGACCGTTTTCAGGCCTATGGCCTGAGAGATATTGTTCGCGAACTACTAGGACTTTCAATTCCGAAAGGATTGGCAAAGTCTAACTGGAGCAGTCCAATTCTAAGTCAAGATCAGCTACTTTATAGCGCTCTAGATGTACTCTACTTGCCCACATTGATGGATAAATTGAAGAGCCTGCTGTCTAATGCAGACCTTACCCAATTGGCTATTGATTGCTTTCGAGCGGTTCCTGTCATCGCAAAGCTTGATGCGTCTGGTTATCGCTCCGTATTTGACCATTAAGGGTACATCAAGCCGGCGATACAGCTGAGTCCACATTGTGAGGTCGCATCTAAAGCACAGAGTTCAAAATTGGCCTCATTGCTCGCCTAGCCTATTGAATGAGGAATGTCTTTCCAAATTGGACCTTTCGACCTGCTGAGCATCGACGTGAATCTCCGAATCGCCGCCCGGAAATCATCCCGAGAAAAGCCGAATCGTTCCTCACCTAGGTTCGTATTAATGACAACTTCTAATGGCGAGTATTGGTCCAAGAGTCCCCGAAATGAGTCTTCGACAACCGGATCGAATTCCAGAGGAGGAACGGGAGTTCCAACATTAACTTTCTCCCCAGAAGGGAGACTAGCCAATCGGTCTGAATCTACATATCCTCCATGCCGGATAAGTTTTAGAGGGAATTGCATACCCCGACCAGCAATGCTCACGGATCCAGATATTCGGGTGATAGCCGCGTCTACAATGTTGGTGCCTACCCCTTGAAACGACGAAACCGTACAGCGTGCTGTTCCCCCACTCATTCCGAGGAATCCGCGGAAATCCCATTCGATACCCGTGGGAAGCTTCCTTCTTACAAGGGCAAGCAAATCACTGGGTAGCTTACTGGCGTAAAAAACTCCAATGGCCTCCTCTTTGGGCGAGGGGTTTATTCCAGTTCCAATAACCCGACCAGTCGAAAGTTGAAATACTGGTCCCCCGCTCATTCCTGGGCCATATGGGGCGTTCAAGATCCTTAGCAAGTCATGCTCGCCGTTATAACTCGCATCCAGGGCACCGACTGTTCCGGTGCCAATCGTAGGTTGGTACCCGTGGCGGCTAGTGTTAGGGTATCCAGAGAAGTAGACGAGCTCTCCGATCCTACACTCCTCGGCCCGGCCTACTCTAAGGCTAGTAAGTGGTGGGCATCCGTCGAGGATTTGAAGAATTGCAATATCTTGCCCAGGAAACCTTTCTGCCACCTTGCACTTGTAGTAGTTCTCCGACGCACCGGTCTTAACCCAGGCGGTATCGTGATCTGGAGGGATTGCATGATTAGCGGTGACTATCAGGCCGACTGAATCAATGACATACCCGGATCCATTGTCCTCAATGCGATTCCTCTTGCGAATTCTTACTGCGACCACCACCGTGGCCTTCCGAATCTGTCCAAGATCACTTATTTCAGAATAATCTGACATGCTACCGCGCTCCGCTACCGTATGGTCCTTTCAACCGACAACACGCAGAGGTGCATCCTTCGTCAATTATTCCGCTTTGTAGAGCCTGTGCTCCACGTCCGGTGTACCGCAGAGCCACTATTCCATTGCCTAAGTTGATACTAGGCTTTACGACCTTTAGGCTTACTTGCGACCCGTTTAGCCACCCCCCCTTCCTGGATCATGGATTCGAATTCGTCTCTTGCGAAGGTGTAAAGACTGCCACCTTCCTCTACAACCATTGCAGGTATGCCACCGCGCTCCTTACGGTGGTTGTAAAGCACTAAGACTGCTTTGTGGTCAAAGCGGTAAAGGCTGAAGACAGGCGACTCGGGGAGATACCAGAGCGAGAACTCAGCAATAACGTCTGAGGGCTCCAAGAATACTTTCTTGAAATCTGCTGCAGCCTCCTCGATTAGTACCTTTGTTTTCTCCTCTGTAGTAGCGAATCTGCGGGCAAGTTCAGCTATTAGTTGAGGACTATCTGGGTCGGGCAGGACAACTCGAATTCGAGCATCTTCCTTTCTCGCGAGTTTCCTAAGATCCTCATTGTTAGTCGCTCTCCACGTGCGCCCATACGCAAAGAATACATCAAGCTTCGTGACCTTCTGAAGTTCCTCAGCCCACTCAATACCACGTTGAAAGTCTGTTGTAATTGCGACGAGACCAGCACTTCGAACGTTCTCTGCAAGCTTTGCCTTCGCCAAGAGTTCGGTAAGCAGACTTCGTTTGGCTCTAAGTTCCCAGAGGAACCCAATTGCCACGGATATGACAAGCATAGAACCTAACTCGCGTGCTAGCGTTTGCCAGCCAGAGTGACATACTAACCAACCCCAATCATTCGCGAGTAGTAGAAGCCCAATTCCTGCTACCGCGGCCACACCCCCTACCAACCAAGATACTAGGTTGGTCCGCTCACTGTGAAGTTCAACCTGGTCCATAAAGGCCCTTCACGATATTCCTCCCCTAGATTCTCAGCAGCCCTCAAAGGGAGTCACCTGTACCAGCCAAACTAGCATCGGGTGCGCTAGAAATTAGGCGAAGTTGACATTGACCGGCAGCATCACATACCGAAGGAATTGGAAGTAAGGTCAGCCCTGCCGTAATCTTCGCCTCCATCGAAACGATCTCCAGGGAAACAGACCGCAACGTCAGACGCCTGAGTCACGCCCCCCGGTCGATGTGGTAGCTGGCCTAGTTGCTAGTCAAAGGTGCATTAGATTGTAGCTCATTCCGGCGCCAGTGGCGGGCTGATCTATCAGGACCAAGCCAGACTCGCTTTCGGCAATAGATCCGGGCAAATCCTAGGTAGAGCGGCGGTTTCAGGAATCTTCTGTCTGAGACTGATCTTGGAACGGGTCAGGAAAGGCCGGGGCATCCCGAGGTGCATGAGCGACGGTTTTATAATTTTAGGAACGCGGAATCTAGAGCGCAAATAGCGTCAGGAACCCCCTAAAACACGCCTTCGGAATGTCGTTTAGTCAAAATTAAGCAAAAGGCTTTTCGCCAAATTGATCCGACTTGAGCGAATATTCGCGCATCAACTTCGCGCTGCCAATCATGTCGGCGTCCCGTAAGTAAGGCGGCTGGCTGCTACCGATGGACGACCTGATATCCCCGTTTTCTGATCACCCAACCAGGCGGGGCGCGGGCGAAGACTTTTCTGGTCGCGCCTGGACGTCCTATCGGTAATAGAGGGGCGGGGGATCCGGCCGCGCGGTAGAATCTTCCCGATGGGACCGACACCGCAGGGGCCGCTTTTCCAAATTCCGGGCGATCTGCTCGGCCGGTACAAGCTTATCCTGGAGTTAAAGGAGCGACGGCTCCGCGAGAACTTCGAGCGCCGCCTAGTATCCTCGTCCGGCTCCGCCCACTTGGAGGCGCTGACGTACTGCCTTATGGAGCACCCGTTCCGACTCCGCCCTGAGATCGAGGAGACCGCCAGCGGTGGTGGCCCCGACTTCAAGCTGTCGCGGAGTCCGTCGAACCCGATCTACGTCGAGTGCAAGTTCCTCGACCGGGACAGCGTCACGGAGCAAACCGGCATTGTGCATGGCAGCTTCGCGGGCGGCTCGTACTCGCCGATGACGGAGAAGATCAGCAGCTCGGTGGGGGACTGCGTTCCGCAGCTTGCCAGACGGAACACTGGGCCCGGCATCGGAGTCATTGGGTCCGATCACTCCGACGCGTGGCACCTGCTGGGCCCCGGTGCGGCGGAGACGCTTCTTCACGGGACAACGCACCTACGAGTGCCGATCAATCGCCGGCGGGCTCAGGTAGGGGAAGTCGCCCCGCTCCTGGACTCGGTGTTCCTTCGGCCGCCACGAAGGAGGGGAGAGGATATCGACCGTCGACGGTTCCCCGTGTCGGCGGTCCTCTTGGTGGCCTTCAACTTCGAGGACCGCGTCGCCATGGTATCGGGGATTCTGAATCCGTGGCCGATTCGGCCGATTGACTATCGGCTACTGCCTGGGATTCCATTCGCGCGGTTCAAGAAGACCCCGAGCATCCGGCAGCGCACGGTGCCGCCCGTGGAGTGGGTCATTCACTCCCCGGAGGCGCGGCGCTTCGAGGCGATTCAGCCGCCCGACATCCCCGAGTCGCAGTTGCGTGGGGAAGAGCCGCCCCCGCCGATTCTCTGATGGAAATCCGGCGAACCTGCGGAGGGGGCATCGGTTAGAGGATGAGATGAACTACAACTACTCAGCCGACGAGGAAGAGAAGCTCAAGCACCTCTACCTCTGCAACCAGGACTTGGAGTGGGCTCAGAACATCATCAGGACCATCAGGGAAAAAACTAGCCCGGACGACCAGGACAAAACCCTTCGGTACTTCCTATTGCAGAACCTCGTTGTCACCTACATTCGGCCGTTTACCGTCAGCCGAGGCCGGAAGCTGGAGAGAGAGGATCTGAAGAACTACAAAGGGAAGAAGACGAGATCCTACGAGGGCGACGAGTACACCGCGCATCGGATCGCAAAGAAGGATAACGTACCGGACGCCTACAACGATCTACAGATTCGTCTGGACGACTTCCGAAACCAGCAATTCGCCCACACGGATGCGAATTACTTCAACGTGCAGATTGGCAACCTCGGCACCGTCTCGGATCCGTATTGGGCCGTCAGCTTCCGGCGGCATGAGCTGGAGTTTCTGGACCATCACCTCAAACGAGTTGAAGAGTTGGTGACCATCGTTCAGAAGAGGCTGCAGGCCGAGCTACAGGCGGAATTCGACGTCCTGAAGACTCGGGCGGAGCCAGAGCCGGGGGCCGCTCCATCCCCTCCGGGGTAAGCCCTCACTCAGTTTCAACCCGCCCTCGCGGTAGATCCGCTCCCAGAACTTGTCGCAGCACCGATGTCGTTGGAGTGCGTGACTCCACCAGACGCGCTCAATATTACTGCCTAGACGAGCTAAGGTGTTCGGGGCCGCGCCAAGTGTATTTTCGTGGCCCTGATGGGAAGCTCGTAAATCTTGTCCAGAACGTTCTCTATCACGTCGAGGGCATGGCGTAGCGTGTCAGCGGTGGGCGCCAGAGCCGAGTGCAACGCGTCGTTCCCCAGGAACCTGTGCTTGTGAAGCACAGATGCCTCGCTTTTCGTCACCAGATTGGCTTCGGCGAGACCCCAGATTTGTCCCTCGAGGCGATCGCTCCGATACGGTACCCCGTTTCTGAGCTTTGGAGATAAGGTCGTTTCATCGAGAACCGTGCCTCCAGAAACGCCCTTATCCGAACAGGTGGCATCGAGGATCGCCCTGAGCCCGCCAGCGCAAAGATGCCGCATGTCCTCGTTCAAGGCTCGTACCGTTTGCTGATACAGGCTGTGGATGTCATCGGGCGTATTCGGCAACTCTTTCGGCTTCCGCCTCTGTGGGATCGGGTAAATCCGCACGGTGCCGTCCCGGACTACTCCGCCCGGAAGGTAATCCTCCGAGGTCAAGGTCGCCTCTTTGAATCGAATGTCGTTGCAACCCAAGCATCGAATAATCGACCACTTAGTAATCGCAAAGTGAATGTCGGCGTCCGGGTCGGTAGCGTCATGTCTCTCTTCAATTTCGGCGCGCACTGCGTGGTTCGTTTCCCCAATGCAGCGCTCGCAGTACGCTGTCACAGTCTCCTCGGTAGTCCGAGGCATAGGCTGCCGTTGCGGGATCGGTTGCTGTGCGTCGAACAGGTTGCCCGAAAACTCTTCAATTGCAGGCGCCGTAGCTTCGGAACGTGCCTTCTGCTCCCAGTGCTTGATTTGTTGGGTATGGGAGTCGTGCTCCTTCTTCCGCTGCTCGTATAACGCCTTGAACGAAGTCACCTTGGCGATTTGCGGGCCGGGCGTGAGATACGTATTCTTCGACTCCGGCCCTTCATCGAGATTTGCGGAGATCGAAAGACCAAACTGGCGCAGGTGAAACAGCGCTCGAAACGCTTCCTCTTTGGGCATACTGCTCGCTTCTGCTAGTTCCGCGATGGTCGCCTGCTTTCCCTTCTTGGCCTGATAGAGGGCCTTGATCGCGGTGATGACCTCATCAGTTCCTTTGGCGGCAGCGCCTTGTCTTGCCTCGTCGAGGTAGAAGAATCCGTCCCGGTGGAACTGTAGATGGGAGGTGTTCTTGGTGTCGTGGTACCGAAGGAGGAGATTCTTGCCCATCAGCAATTCCGCGGGCTCAACTTTGTTCAAGTCGGCAGAGAAGTAGTCGTCCTCAACGGGCCCCACCCACCGTTCGTTCTTCATATCCCAGACATCGGAAAGAATCCCTCTTTGAACCTCCGTGATGTCGTACATCTGAGCAAATCCTCCGACTATCTCGTCATCCCCTTATGGAAGCTGATAATGTGAACCACAGTCAAGCACCGATTTGAGTTGAGGACAACTACGATGTGTTAATCGTCTCGGCCCTGGCCGTCAAAGGAGGGCAGGTTTCCGGAATGCCCATCGGCCGGTACAAAAAGGTGCATCGGACGGCCGAGAACGTCGTGGGGAAGCCTCTGCTATCGGCGGCAGGAATGGGAGGGCCGAATATTCCGATTTTGGGGGGTCTTCAACCGACCTTTTGTGCGCTCCCCGCTGTACGAAGAATACCCCGAAAGGCGGTGGGAAGGGTCTCCGAAGACAGCTATCCGGAGCTGCCTCGACGGCGGTGACTAAAGGCACTCCAATGAGGGGAAATTCCTCACAGTTGTCCCCTGTGTTTTTCTTCGCTCCAGTTCATGCTTCTGAGAACCCATAATATATAATGACACCGATGGTCGGTGGTCTGCCCCAGAGGAGGAATCATGCCAACGTTGGTACTATTACTCTCTCTAGTTGCCGCCTTAGCTGGACTTTTCTGGATGATCGTGCGGTATCGCGAGCAGGGCCGTGACTATCGCGGAATTGCCAAGAAGTACGGGCTGCTTCAGGCTCGCTTCACACCAATCCTCGACGCTGAACGGGAGGCCGAGAAGATCAGGCTCGAGACTAAACATAGCAAGCAAGCTTTAGATGTTCTGAATTCCCAATACGTAGCCGCCAAAACTGTTCACGACAACCTTAAGCGAGAGATTGCCCTCCTCGAGGAGACCCAAGGGGACATTTCGGTAGGGCTCTACCAGCCTCACTACAACTACAAGACGTCCGACGAATACAGAGCCAAACTCGACTTGGTTCGGAATCAACAGAAGGACATGGTGCACGCCGGCACGGCCGTGCACTGCGCCATTGAGTGGTCGGTTGGAGGCAGCCGAAAGGAAGGCGAGCGAATGCAGAAGCAGTATTCGAAGCTGCTCCTACGCGCTTTCAATGGCGAGTGCGATGCGGCGACAGCTCGTGTTTCGTGGAACAATGTTCTTCGCATGGAGGAGCGAATCAAGAAGGCTTTCGAGATCATTAACGATCTCGGAAAGGTCATGCAAATCAATGTAACCGAGGGCTACCACAACCTGTGGCTCGAAGAACTTCGCCTGGTTCATGAAGGCGAACAGAAGATACACGAGGAAGCTGAAGAGCAGCGGCGAATCAGGGAACAAATGCGCGAAGAGGAACGGGTGCAGCGCGAGCTTGAAAAAGCCAAACGAGATGCCGAGGACGAGGAACGGAAATATCAAAGAGCTTTGGAGAAAGCCCGACTGGAGGTCTCGAAGGCAAAAGGGGCGGAGGTCCAACACCTTGGGGACAAGATCAAGCTGCTTGAGGAGCAACTTCGAGAGGCCCAGGAACGTAAGGAGCGCGCCATTGCTCAAGCTCAGCTTACAAGGGTAGGGCACGTGTACATCATTTCAAACGTTGGATCGTTCGGGGATGGCGTCTTTAAGATCGGGATGACCAGGCGCTTGGAGCCAATGGACCGAGTTCATGAGCTTGGTGACGCAGCACTTCCCTTCGCATTTGATGTTCACGCCATGATCTACTCAGAGGACGCTCCGACACTTGAAAATGATCTTCACAAGCACTTCGACAAGAAGAGGGTGAATCTTGTCAACTGGAGGAAAGAATTCTTCAACATCACGCTCGATGAAATCATTGAGTTTACGCGAATGAGGAGCGTGAAGGCTGAGATCACAAGGCTCGCGGCTGCCAAGGAGTACAGGGAATCATTGGCCTTGAGAGCCCACCATCAGACGAGTGGCGAAAGAACGGTGGAATCCGCAGCGTTGAGTGAATTCCCTGCTGAGCTTGTTCCCAAGAATTGAGGCGATCTATACTTGATCCAACGTGGCAGACGAACTTCGTCGATTAGCAGTGAACCGCTCCTATTACTCGGGCTCCATCGCCGACTTTTGTGCGGCAGACGTCGACGCCGTCCTTGCCCAGATGGCTCGGCGGAACGACTTCGACCTGACCGGGACCCAGCGGGAAGCTTGGATCGAACAGGCGCAGCTGTTGCAGGAGATCCTGGCTCCCTACCATGGCGCCATTTACCTGGAGTTCACGATTCCCCGGATGGGCACCCGCGCCGACGCCGTCGTCATCATCGGCCCTGTCATCTTTGTTTTGGAGTTCAAGGTCGGCGAGTGGCATTTTCACCTTCGGGATCTGGACCAAGTTGTAGACTACGCTCTCGACCTCCGAAATTTCCACGAAGGTAGCCACGAAGCCTACATCGCACCCGTGCTCGTCTGCACGCGCGCACGCGCGGACCGCTGCTTCATGCCGTCGGAAGTACCCGATGACCACCTGTTTAAGGCAGCGCGTACGAATGCCCAGGGGCTGGCAGCCACGCTTGCAGGTATTCTCAAGCTCGTCCGAGCAGAGGAAGTCGCAATCGACAGCTGGGAGAGCAGCAGCTATAAGCCGACACCCACCATCATCGAGGCCACGTTGGCGCTCTATCGTGGACACGCCGTCGCCGAGATCTCGCGGAACGACGCGGGGGCCACGAATCTGACACGGACCGCGGCATCGGTCGACGAGATCATCCGCAGCGCCCGCCGAGGCGGCCGCAAGGCCGTGTGCTTCGTGACGGGGGTGCCGGGAGCCGGGAAGACTCTGGTCGGGCTGGACGCGGCAACGAAGCACATCAATACCAAGGATGAGCTCTACAGCGTCTTCCTTTCGGGGAACGGCCCGCTGGTCGCTGTACTTCAGGAGGCGCTGGCCCGCGACCGCCTACGACGGGGCCGACTGCGCGGCGAGAAGCTCCGGAAGGGCGAGGCCCTCAGTGAAGTGAAGGCCTTCATTCAAAACGTCCACCATTTCCGTGACGAATGCGTGAAGGATCCCGGGGCGCCGCCCGAGCATGTCGCCATCTTCGACGAAGCCCAGCGCGCCTGGAACCTTAAGCAAACGGTCGACTTTATGAAGCGCAAGAAGCGAATTCCAAACTTTAGCCAGTCCGAGCCCGAGTTCCTGATCTCGTGCCTCAATCGCCATCGTGACTGGGCGGTGGTGATCTGCCTCGTGGGCGGTGGGCAGGAGATCAACACCGGCGAGGCCGGTATTCGGGAGTGGGTACAGGCCGTCGAACGATCTTTCCCGGACTGGGAAATACACGTGTCAGATCGGCTGACGGAAGCCGAATACGGTGCGGAAAGAGAGATCGAGTCGGTACGTGCAAGAGGACGGGCGAAGTTTCATTCAGACCTCCATTTGTCGACATCCGTCCGCTCGTTCCGCAGCGAGAGGGTGTCGGGCTGGGTGAAAGAGCTTCTGGATCTGGATGTCGACCGGGCCTCCGCTTCGCTGAAGGAGGTCGAGCGCAAGTACCCGATTGTGCTGACACGGGACCTTCAGCGGGCTCGCCGCTGGCTGCGTGGGCAGGCGCGGGGGTCGGAGCGCTACGGCATCGTGGTGTCCTCGCAGGCGGAGCGACTGAAGCCACATGCGGTCGACATCCGCTCGCCAGTCAACCCGGTGCACTGGTTCCTGTCTGGAAAGGACGACGTGCGGTCCTCCTACTACCTGGAAGATGTCGCGACTGAGTTCCACGTCCAGGGCCTGGAACTGGACTGGAGCTGCGTGGTGTGGGATGCGGATTTCCGGCACTCGGGTGATCGTTGGGATCCCTGGTCGTTTCGTGGGAACAGTTGGCAGCGGATCCGCTCCTCGGAGCGCCAGGCCTACCTGAAGAACGCCTACCGAGTGCTGCTCACACGGGCGCGGCAGGGCATGGTGGTCGTTGTGCCGGAGGGAGATTCGGAGGATCCCACGCGCGCGCCGTCATACTACGACGGGACATTCGATTACCTCCGGCGCTGTGGGATGTCGGTCCTGAAGAGCTAACTCCTTGCAGCGAGGTCGCCACCCACCATGGGTCAATTCTATATCTGCCGAGCCTTCGCTCAATATCACTTGGGAATTCATCGGGGAGTGAAAATTTGCCTTTACCGAGGCTGTGCTGTACCATTGAATCTGAACAAGGGAGTGCAGCTGGAGGGCGAATGGTCGACCCGATTGCCACTTCCATAACCATCAATCACTAATCGAGGGGACCATGCGCAAAGCTCTGCTTCGCCTTTCGCTGGTTGGGCTCTTTGCAGTTACCGTTATTGGTGCCCAGTTCGGGTCCACCAAGACGTCCCTGGGTGAACACTACTGTGCCACTTGTACGGGCGGTGATCCGTGCAACGCTTGCAAGAACTGCAAATACTGTGGCCACTGTGCGAAGAGTGGTGGGACGTGCGGAGTCTGCAAGTAACCTAGACGGGCGTATCCGCATAGTGATTTCTTGATGAGACGCTCGTTGTTGATTTCCTTGCTGGCTCTTGCGACTTCAATTACGGGCTGTACAAATGGCATGTTCGACAAGAATTGGGATGATAGACCGGCTCGCCGTGAGACGGCCGTCGCCCAACACGATCCGACTCCAATTCAACGCCCGCCGCAAAGTAGGCCAAGCTCTGCTCCGAGACGCGTGTACCTAGACGTTGGAAGCGAACACTGGATCAGTAAGGTAATTGGTGATGGAGAGTACGTCAAACTTGAGGATGGCTCGCTTTGGGAGATATCTTCGGTCGATCGAATCAACTCAATGCTTTGGTTGCCGGTCGAGACCGTTCATGTCGTCACAAGTTCCAGTAGTCTGAGCGGCTACAAGATCGTTAATACGGACGCGGGTGACTCCGCGGACGCCACATTTGTGGGAATGAGATAGTGCTCTATCGTCATTCCACGCAACCTACGCACGGCCTTGCCAAAGAAGGCCCTTCCTATTGGCCGTAGGAAGTAAAGTTACTAGAACCCAATATATGTTCCCCTGACAAGAGCCCGAACTCACTCGTGGCTTTTCGGTACCCACGAGAAGGTCGCTGGCGACGACTTTTTCTTGAGCGACAAAAGTGATTGCCTGTCAATTGGTTGACAAGGTTCGCGATTGCCGGTGAATTATTGCCCGGAATGAGTGCTGCCGACGCGCCCCATAATACCGGAGTAGGTAAGTAGGAAAGCTCTTGGACTTCTGAATATACTCCTTTGCAGATGCGAGTTCATTCCCTGACCGATCGGCGGCCGAGGCGGGGGTCAGTCGAGGTTGAGGACCTTCCACCAGACTTCGCGGCCGCTGAGGACGCCGAAGGCGACCCGTCGGCCGTCGGCGCTGAAGACGGGCTCGAATACCTGGTCGAAGACAGGGCTCCGCCGTCCGCCGACGACCAGGACTTCTCGGCGAGCCGTAACGGCGATGTAGGCGAAGCGCTTGCCGTCGGGGCTAAATGTGGGCCAGCGGACGTCCTCGAAGGGGTCCTCCTTCGCACCCCCAAGGACGAGACGGATCTGGCCGCCGTCCTTCACGACGCAGGCGATCGTCTTTCCGTCGGGGCTCAACGCAAAATCTGTGATGAAGTCGTGCTCTTCCCCTTCCTCCCGATCGCCCACGACCAAGATCATCTTGTCCCTGCGCTTGGCAATGTAGACCAGTTCGTTCCCCTGAGCGCGGAACTCAAAGCGTCCAAGGTAGTCATAGCCCGTCCCACGTCGATTCCCGGTGATCATGTGTCCGCGGCCTTCAACGAATCCCTGAGAGGCCACCGTGCTTCCATCAGCGCTGAAGACAGCCCCCGAAATGTCCTCGAACTCTTCGCCCTTTTTGTCGCCGACCACGATGAATTTCCGAGTGCCCTTCTGGGCCTTGTAGGCGATGGTCTTCCCGTCCGGGCTGAAAACGGGGCCCCAGACCCGATCGAACGGAGGACTTTTCTTCACGCCATCCTGAATCAGGAAGGAAGATTGCCCATCTCTCGCGCCATAGGCCAGGGAACGGCCGTCCGGACTGTAGACCATGTCGTGAATCCGGTCGTACTCCTTCTTCTCTCGTGCGCCGGCGACGACTCGCCACTTCATGTCGGCTGAATACCCGATGAAGGCGAGCTCCTTGCCGTCCGGGCTCCAGACGGTCTCCCCGTCGATGGCCGCGAACAAGTCCCCCTCTTTTTCACCGCGGACGAGAAACCAGAAAGGTCCTTCTCGGGCGACATAGACGATCTCATTCCCGTGGGGACTGAATGCCGGCTTTGGGAACTCCGCGACCTCATCGTACTCCCGGCCCGGCTTCTCCCCGACCACGACGCACATCTTTCGACCATGTCCGGCGACGTACGCCACGGTCTGATGGTCCTGAGAGATGACCAGATCGTGGATCTCGTCGTAAGCCCTGCCCAACATGTCGCCAACGAGAACGAGAGATTTCCCATTCTTTTGGGCGATGAGCGCCGCCGCACGCCCATCCTCGCTAAAGAGCACCGGCCGGAACTGCACGGATAACTCCAGGCCCTCGGGGACGACATTGAGCCGCTTCTCCTCGAAGCTCACGTTCGCCGAGGACCGCGCCCGGGACTGCCGTCCCGAATCCCAGGACATGGATCCGAGACCGAGGAGGAGGAAGAGCGTGACTTGAACTCTCATGGAGCCTTCTCCGAGCGAGCGGTCGGCGAATCCTTCGCCCTCGACCCTATCACAAGAGCGATCCGATGTACATCCGACGGAAGGGATGGATGGTGTCCTGAAAGCTGTGGAGATGTGAGACAAAGTCGCATCATCCGGTCAAGCAAGTAGACGTCGGCGGTCAATCTTCTCTACGGGCACTTGCTGTGCGGGCAGAGTCGCTTCGGCAAGATCAACGGATGGCGGACAATCACGGAGATAGTCGCAAGTTCAAGGAAAGCTTGAAGAAGGCGGCGTCATTAGCCTGAATGGCTTGGTGGGACACGTTGATTCCTAGGAGATGCCAATGAAGAAGCATTTCTCGATACTGATCGCAGGAAGCGCCGTCTGTCTGTTTTTCATTTTGAAGGCCACGGTGTCAAAAATCACGGGGGGCGACGTGTCTGGCGCAATTACAAATACTGCTAATATTCTCGAAGCACTGTCCTGGTTGGGGATATATGTGGTCTTCTCGGTGATCGTCTTGGGACACGGTTTGCTTTGCCAGCCAGCTCGTGCTGGTGGCTCCGATTCGCCCAATAAGCAATAGGAGGCGAGAGCCTCACCAGAGGATCGCGAAGTTCCACAAGGTCTGAGACGGAGCCCATCCGTCGGGCAGCCCAGGTCGTAGTATTACAGCAATCCCTACACCCCGAGCCCGACGTAACCCGCCGAGTACTAGTCCATCCGCGGCCTGTCGGAAGGGGGGGACATACGTCACCGGAAAAGCAAAGAGGTCATCCTTCGTGAATAAAGAAGGAATCCTCTAATTCTGGAATCGGCGATATACCTAGTGGGATTCGGTTAAAGGATTCTTGAAAGCGGACTCTGCCGAGTCGGTTATAATAGCCAGGAAATGAAATCAGCCCTGCTGATTATCGGCTGCCTCCTCACCATCCAGGATCCTCCTCCCGACCTGGCCGCATTGCTGACCAAGGCTGATCAAATCCTTTCGGATTCGAAAGCGGCCTACGAAGAGGCGCGATCCAAGAGTTTGCCGTCGGCCTTTGTCGATGCCGGCTTCAAGCTGGAAGAGGCCCGGATCAAGTATCTGGTGCTGCAGGAAATCGGCAACGCCGCTCAGCAGAAGACTGCCGCCGATCGTCTCCGCGTCGTTCAGCAGCTTACGAAGCTGATCCATGACGGCAAGGTCGCCATCACGTCGGGACCGGCAGTCACTTCCGCGCCGGTGGCTCCAGCCGCGCCTGTGCCGCCCCCGAAGGATGCTCCGGCGGATGCGCCGACCGCCGATGCTGCTGCTAAATCCGACGTCCTTGCTCGTCCCGGAATTCCCCCGGCCGCTGCTCTAAAAGAATCCGAAAAACTCCTCAAGGATCTCTTCAAAGAGCAGTATGCCAAGAAATCCTCTGCCGATCGGCAAGCACTAGCGCGCGCCTTGCTCGCGCAGGCAGCCAAAACCACCGGCGATCCGGCCTCGTCCTATGTCTTGTACCGAGAGGCCATTGATGCCGCCGTCCAAGGTGGCGACCCGGTAGTGGCCCTTTTCGCCGTCGACGAACAAGCCCGGTTTTTCGATGTCGACCTCGTGGCTCTTCGGAGCGACACGCTGGCGGCGCTCAGCAAGAACGCTAAGACGCCCCAGGAGTCCTATACCCTCTGCGAAGCGTATCTAAAGTTGACGGAGGAGTATGTCGCGGCGGACCAGTACGACCAGGCCGACAAGGCCATGAGCTTGGCGACGACTCACGCCAAGAAAGCGAACGCGCCCCCGCTGATCCAACGGGTGGCGACGCGGAGCAAGGAGATTGCGGAGTCGAAGTCGAGGTTTTCGGCGATCAAAGAGCATCTCTCGACGCTGGCCAAGAATCCCGAGCATCCCGGGGCGAATTTGGAGATGGGCCAATATCTGTGCTTCGTCAAGGGCAGCTGGGACTTGGGCCTCCGGTTCCTCGCGCTGGGGTCGGACGCCGGACTCAAATCGCTGGCCCAGAAGGAGGCGACAACGCCTACCCAACCGGCGGAGATCGCTGAGCTTGCCGATGGCTGGGCCCTGCTGTCGGAGAAGGAGAAGAGTGCACTTAAGAAGGGGCAGATGATCGCCCACGCGCGCGGACTCTATGAGGCCGCCCTGCCGGACGCAATGGGCCTCCTCAAGGCGAAGATCGAAAAACGCCTCGACACGATGGTACCTCCGATGCCGAGCGGCCCGATCGATCTCCTAGTCCTGATCGATCCCGCCAAGGACGCCGTGGCGGGGGCGTGGCGGTTCGAAGCAGGGGTACTGGTATCGGACAGCGCCGGTTACAGTCGCCTCCAAATCCCCTTCCTCCCGCCTGAGGAATACGACCTGACCGTCACCTGCCAGCGGGGGGAGGAAGACGGCTCGCTTGGTTTTGGGCTCGTCTATAAGGAATCCCAGTTCGCGATCGTCTATGACACCTGGGCACCATCCTGCAAGTACGGAATCGACGCGATCAGCACCGTCGACGCCTGGATGAACGAGACCACGGGTCAGGGGCGACAGCTCAACACCGGGAAACCGGCGACCTTCGAGTTCCGCGTGCGGAAGACTGGAGTGACGACGCTCGTGGACGGCAAGACGCTGATCCGTTGGACCGGAGACTATGCAAAGCTCAAGGTCTCCTGGCGCTGGCCGATGCCCAACACCAAGCTGCCCTTTCTTGGGCACGATAAGGGCGTCCTCAGCTACTCGAAGGTCGTCCTGACGCCCGTGACCGGCCAAGGCCGCCGGCTGCGTTAGCCGGTTCTTCGACCGATCCCTAAACCATTTTCGCGGGTTTCCGCCCTGAGTTATCTAGATGACCGCGAGTCGAAAACGCCCCTTCTTCAAAGTGTTCTTGCCCACGACTGTCGGCCTGGCAATGAGCTGCTCCCAGACGGCAACGCCACGTAGCCGATGGGACATGTCTCATTATGTGGTGGACCGCCCGTTAACATTCAGAGCATCTCCGACCGGGAAATGCGTATCGTAGGGTAAGCATCCCGAGATCCTGAAAAAGGAGACCCCGAGTGCAACCTCTGATCCTTTTAGTTCTCCTCCTCGCGGCTCAGGACGCGCCTCCGCGCGTTCTCCCGGCCGGTCAAGTGCCGGTCGATTCGCGCCTGGGACCCCTGAAAGATCTGGACGGACAATTTCCCTTCGAGGTGCCCCCAAGCGCGCAGGCCTGGCAGGAGCGAGCGGAGAAGGTCCGCCGGCAGGTCCAAGTCGCCACCGGCCTTTGGCCGATGTCCGAGCGCACGCCGCTCAACGCCCAGATCTTTGGCCGCGTGGACCGGCCGGACTTCACGGTGGACAAGGTGGCCTTCGAGAGCTTTCCGGGGCTTTGGGTCACGGGGCTCCTCTTTCGGCCCAAGGGAAAAACCGGCCGGCTCCCCGGAGTTCTTTCGCCCCACGGCCACGAAGGGCGCCTCTGGGATTATGGACAGCCCGGCATCCGGAGGATGATATCGCTCGGTCAGGAGCGTTTCGAGGCGTCGGGCCGATACCCCCAGCTTGCCCGGTGTGCGACGCTGGCCCGGATGGGGTGCGTGAGCTTCATCTGGGACATGCTGGGCTACGCCGACAATGTCCAGATCCCCTTCGAGCTGGCCCACCGGTATGCGAAGGAGCGCCCGGGAATGGACACGCCGGAGCGGTGGGGATTCTTTAGCACCCAGGCGGAGCTCCGGATGGAGAGCATCCTGGGCGTCCAGGCGTGGAACGCCATCCGCGCCCTCGATTTCCTCTCCGGATTGCCGGACGTCGATCCCGCCCGGATCGGGGTGACCGGTTCAAGCGGCGGCGGGACCCAGACGCTTCTCTTGGGGGCCCTGGATCCCCGCCCCGCGGTCGCCTTTCCACAGGGGATGGTCTCGACCTCGATGCAGGGCGGATGCACCTGTGAAAACGCGTGCGGACTTCGGCTCGGAACGGGCAACGTCGAGCTGGCCGCCCTCTTTGCCCCCAAGCCACAAGGGATGACCGCGGCCAACGACTGGACGAAGGACATGATGACCCAGGGCTTCCCTGAACTCGTGAAGCTCTACGCGATGTTGGGCGCGAAGGACCGGGTCGCCTGCACCTCCCAGGTCCAGTTCCCGCACAATTTCAACTATGTCACCCGCGAACTCCTGTACGCCTTCTTCAACAAACATCTCAAGCTCGGACTGGAGGAGCCGTTCCTCGAGGAGGACTTCAAGCCGCTTTCCGCCGAGGAAGCCCGGGTGTGGGACGCGGACCATCCCGCGCCTGCGACGGGCGCGGAGGTTGAGGTGGCCCTCCTTCGGGCGATGGCGACCGCGTCCGACAAGCAGCTGGCCTCGCTCGCGGAGGAGAAGCGCCTGGACGTAGCCCGGAAGGCCATGGAGGTTCTCCTCGGCCGGCATCTTCCGCCCGCCGGAGCGGTGACGCGCGAAAAGGTCGGAAAGACGGATCACGGCGACTACTGGCAGTTCACGGATCTCGTCCGGCTTCCTTCGGAGAAGGAGGAACTCCCGGTTGTCTCCTTCCATCCCCGAGAGAAGCCGTGGAACGAAAAGGTCGTGCTCTGGGTGGATGGCGCAGGGAAGGCGGGGATGTTCGGCCCGGGCGGCGCCCCCCGGACCGAGGTGCTCAAGCTCCTGGGCGCCGGCTTCGCGGTACTGGGCGCCGACCTCCTCGATCAGGGGGAATTTCTTCCGGACGGGAAGCCCCTCGCCCAGCAACCCAAGGTGAAGAACCCGCGGGAGTTTGCCGGCTTCACGTACGGCTATAACTCCCCCCTCTTCGCCCACCGCGTCCACGACATCCTGACCCTCATCTCATATGTGGTCCATAGCGAGCACGCCCCGAAGGAACTCATCCTCCTGGGGCTCGACGGCGCAGGGCCGCTGGCGGCCGCGGCCCGGGCCGAGGCGGGAGGGGCGGTGGGGCGGGCGTTCATTGACACTCGAGGCTTCCGGTTTGCCCACCTGACGTCCTATCGCGACCCGGATTTCCTGCCCGGCGCCGTGAAATATGGAGATCTTCCGGGCTTGCTCGCGCTCTCCGCGCCGAACGACCTCTGGGTTGCAGGGGAAGGGGAGAAACTCCCCGAGGCGGTGACGGCCGCTTATGCGGGGGTGGGGAAGCCCGAGGCGGTTCGGAGGGTCCAGGATCTCTCGGCGGCAATCGAAGCCATCGTCCATCCGTAGGGGGCGCCGACGACCACGGGGAACGCCAGGAGGGGCCTCTGGCGCTGAAGCCGTTTGGGCCTTGCTGCCAGCGAGTACCTCGTGAATCCATAGCTCCACCGGCATGAGCGGCGCCGGGAGCTACATCAGTCCGGGCGCCTGCCCGTTTGCGCGAGGCGCCGTCCTCTTCCCTCACCGCACCTGGTGCGGCACCGCAAATACACGTTTTCAGATGCCGCGGATTCCCACGTCCTGGCGTCCAATGCCATTGTTCCCTGGTGCCGGGACGTCCTTCATCTCAGGGGTGCGATTTTCGGTTATGAGGACAGGGGTCGGGTGTTCTCTCCCGGGACGCGCATCCCTGGGGTAACCGGGGGTCTCCGTTTCCGATGGATAAATGACCTCTGTAGAAGACGCCGAACAGATCCTGAAGGGGCTTCACCCCTCGCTTTCCGCCCTGGCCCTGGCCCGGCTGGGCCACCGGAGCGATGCGGAGGACGCCGTCCAGGAGACCTTCGCGAGGGTTCTGGAACACCTCCCCCAGTACCGGCCGGGAGCCCCGTTCAAGAACTGGGTCTTCACCATCGCCGCAAACGTCATCCGCAACATGCGCCGGCGGAAACACCTTCGGGAGATGCCGCTGCCCTCCGAGCCAGAGGGCGCCCCGGTGGATCCGGGGGAGACCCTGGAGCGGGCGGAAGACCTGGGGCGGCTGAGCGAGGCCATGGCCAGTCTGGACGCGGCAGAACTGGCCCCTGTCCTTCTTCACTACGCCCAGGGCGTTCCCCAGAAGGAAGTCGCCGCCCATCTGGAGATTCCGGTCGAACATCTGAGGGTCCGTCTCTATCGGACGATTCTCAAACTCCGACACCTTGTGAGGAAAGAGCTGTGACGTGCAATCCCGCATCCCTTATGGACTTCGTCCACGGCTTTCTCGAAGAGCCCGAGACCACGCAGGTCCGGGAGCATGTTTCCGACTGTGCGGCTTGCCGGAAGGCTCTTCTCCGCATCGAGGAGGAGGAGGAGCTCTTTCGGGCGGCGGCCTTGCAGTTTGACCGGCTCCAACTCAAGCCTTCGGGAAGCCCCACGGGGCGGGGGACTGCGCCCGCCGGGTCCGCCGGGACCCGGGCTCGCCTGGAATTTCAAACGGGGAGGATCATTGCCATGGCCGCATCGATTCTTTTATGTGCTGGCGTCAGCTGGATGCTCCTTCACTCGCCCACGGCCGGGCCGGCCGACGGTTCGGCGCAGGCCCGCCAGGAGATCGAAAAGCTCGGCTCGGAGAAGCAGGCCGAGCGGGAAGCCGCCTTTCTCAAGCTGAAGGAGCTGGGAAAGGGGGCGGAAGCGGAGCTCCGCAAGGCCCTCTCGAGTCGCAAGCCGGAAGTGGCGGCGAAGGCCAAGGAGCTGCTCGACCGGCTCGTCCTCGCGGATGAACTGCCGGCGGGCCTTCGAAGGGCCCTGCCGGGAGTCGAAGACCGGCTGGCCGGAGGCCTGGATCGCGAGTGGACCCAGGAGTTCCTGAAGGCCACGGAGCTCACCAAAGAGGGAGGGCCGAAGAATCTCGCCCTCCGGAAGGAGGACCTGTCGGCGCTGGTCGGACGCGCTTTCCGGGGAGCCCAGAACCCCAAGGAGGAGACGGCGGTGGCGGACCGAACGGAACAATGGGGCCTCCGCCTCACCCAATTCGTTCCCGCCGAGGAGGCCATTCAGCGCCTTCACGGATGGGTCGATGTCGAAAACATGCTCCTGCAGGAAGTCTTGGGCGAGATCCTGACGAAGCACGGCGTCAGCTTCCTGATCGACGGGACGGCGGAGAAGGAGGGGCACCAGGGAAGAATCTCGATGAAGGCTTTCGACATGCCGGCCGCCTCGAATCTCAGCCTGCTTTTACTGCCCCGCAGGATGGATTTCACCACGCTGGAGGGCCTGGTCGTGATCACGAAAACGGGCCAGCCTTGGAAACAGAACGGAAGGAATGTGGTCCTCCCAACTCCGGAAGAGGCCAAGAGGGTAGAGCTCGGGCTGAAGGACCTCGTTTCCCTAGACGCCGCCAAGGAAACCAAGGCCTACGATGACCTCGTCACCGTGGGCCCGGCGGCGCTTGGCCCTCTCATGGGAGCGCTCCGGCACCTGGAGGGCAAGGCGGCGGAAGGCGTCCGCAGAGTCTGCCGGAAGATCGCCTGGGACAACAATAACCTGTGGCTCGTGGACCTGCCGTCGGGGGCGGACCTGCAGAAACTCTCCGGCGCGCAAAGAGCTCTCCTCGGAAGCCGGATCAGCTGCGACGGCGGGGGAAGGGAGCTGGAAGATCTCCTGAAGACTCTGGGATTGAAATGCAGGATGAACGCGAAACCAAAGGAGGCCGTTTCGGCCTCCGTGAAAAGCGAATCCCTCTCTTCCTTCCTGAAGGCCGTAACGCGCCCCGACAATCTGGACTTCTATCTGGAAGGGGAGACGATCGTCATCGACACCGAGGACAACGTGTGCGCAGTGGTGGAACGCTGAAACGAGCCGTCCGGACCGAATGACAGCGACTGTGGGGCAGAACGCATACCATTGAAAAAGCGAACGATGAAGACTCCAAGACTCCCAGCGAATGCCGCCCTTGGGCGCTTCCGCCCCTGAACAGGATTGGACCTTCGACTCCAACCTTGTACTCACCCGGACGCGTACGTACTCCGCAGGACAGATACGACTGTTCCAGGGTACCTGGATCGGAACTCTGGAAGCGCCTTGGCCCAGGCGGTTGGAAACGCTCAGTGGCGCTTAAAGTACTGGATGTCTCTTTCATGCCGGCGAGCGGCGGTGAGCGATGGAAAGGTGCCGAGATTCCTTCGCTTCCCACTGTGTGGATTCCTCTTCCGGGAATAGAGACGGTACCGTCCATCGGTGAGGCGACGAATCATCGCTCTTCCTTTCGAATCCTCCGGCCCTACGGCGTTGCGACCGCAGGTGACCAGGCAATCTACCGTGAAGGTGAGACTACGCCGTGAGCCGCAGGGCCAGCTTTCCCAGATAATGCTGGTTCAGCGCGCGGTGGGCACTCGCCGCCTGGTCGAGCTTGAAGGTCCTGGCGACGTGAACCTTAAACGGGCCGGCCTCGATCAGTCGGTTGAGTTTCTGGATGGCGTCCCGGTCGGGGTCACTGTTGTACGATTGGACCGTGATCTCTGGGCGACCCTTGAGCTCCAGCTCGACTCCGTGTGGATAGGCGATCCGTCCCCCGTCGTGGACGGAATCGGCCGCCTTCTCCGCGGCCTGCCCGCCGGCGGTGAATAGGGCGGCGTCCAGCCCACCCGGGGCAAATCCCCTGGCGGCCGCCGCGACGTCCTCCTCGCGCCCGTTCACGGCCGTGTCCGCACCGCATTCGCGGGCAAGGCGCACGCCGTCGTCGCCCGACGCCACGGCCAAGACCCGCGCTCCCATCCGCTTCGCAAGCTGGACGGCCAAGTGCCCAATGCCGCCGCTGGCGCCGAAAATGAGGACCGATGACCCCGGCTTGATCTCGAGCAGGTCGAGCCCTCGAAGCGCCGTAACGGCGTCCACCGGCATGACCCCGGCTTGGTCGGTTGATAATGTGCCCGGGATATGAGAAACGTGCTCGGCTTTTGCGACCGCGTACTCGGCGTAGAAGCCTTTCGACGTCGCGAAGGCGATCGCATACACACGGTCGCCTTCCTTGAAGCCGTTGACCCGGTTCCCTACTTCGGCGACGGTCCCGGCACCCTCGCTACCTAACACGTAGGGGAATTTGGGAGCCGTCCCGAGAAGCTTGGCGAAGCCGCCTTCCCGCTCGAACGTGTCCCACACTCCGACCCCCGCCGTCTCGACCCTGATCAGCACTTCGTCGGTCCCGACCTCCGGCAGGGGCAATGTTTCGATGCGAAGAACACTGACGCCACCGAAGCGGTCAATGGCCGCGGCCCGCATGGTCTTTGGGGCTTTGTTCGTCATAGAGGCCTCTCGAGAAGTTGACGTTCACAGTCCTGGTGTCATCAACGGCGACCGGAGTGTCGGCTCAAAACGCCACCGTCTTTCCACATGAAGAGAGCCAGTCCCCCGTTGCGGTGTGATGGGGGATTTCCTCGGGTCCGGGTGTCGGCCGCGGGAGCAAGGGCCGTCCGGGCTGGACTTCCATGAACCAGAAGATCCGGGTAAGATCGCCATTCCGCCGGAGGAGCCCATGATCAGCAAAGCCGCCACTGTGAAGGCGTATCTCGCCTCTCTCCCCGAAGAGCGCCGGGCGGCGATGTCGCAGGTGCGCGAGGTCATCCTCAAGAATCTCGACCCTGAGTTCGAGGAGGGCATGCAGTACGGCATGATTGGTTATTTCGTGCCACACTCAATCTATCCGCCCGGCTATCACTGCGACCCCAGTAAACCGCTCTCCTTCGCGGGGCTTGCATCGCAGAAGAACCACCTGTCCCTTTATCTGATGTGCATCTACAGCGACGCGAAGCAGCAGGCCTGGTTCAGAAAGGAATGGGCCAAGACCGGAAAGAAGCTCGATATGGGGAAGTCGTGCATTCGCTTCAAGAAAGTCGAGGATCTTGCGCTCCCGGTCATCGCCAAGGCCATCGCCCGGGTCCCTGCCCGGAAATACCTGAAGACCTACGAGGCCATCCTCCAGGTCCTGGGGGAAAAGCGGAAGCGTCGATGAAGTGTGCGCACTCCGGCCAACCTTGATTCGGGCCTCCAACGAAGAAAGACGAGATAGGGCTGACGGAGCCCCGTCCGGTCATGAGGCGCTTGGCACAGGGAACTCCCGGCTGGTTAGCGATCGAGTACACTAACGACTGGAGGTGCAGACATGGCGGGAGCGATCGTCCACCGGTCCGAAGGCGAGCCCGACCCCGAAGAGTTCTTCAAGATGCTCGGGCCCGGACATCTGGCACAGATGGTCGGACAAGCAATTCAAACGTGCTGGATGTCCCTTCCCAAGAAGCGGCGAACCATCGACGACTTGGAGAAGGAGTTCCGCCGGCTTGTAGACAGAGCCTTCCAAAATATCAGGGAGGATGAGTCGACCCTGGGCCGATAGCACTCCGGGGCCGCCGGCCCGCTTTCCGCATGCCAGGCTCATCCAGGCCCCGCTAAAGGGGGCGCGGGGGCAGCAGGATTCGACTGCGGGGAAACCTCCACGTGGAGTTCGACGACTTCGGTGCGGCTTCGCAGGAAACCCTTGGGACCCTGAAGGGCGAGGTCCATTCTTACCTGGGATCCCGGAAGATCCCTGCAGTGCCAGAGGGTCATCGCTCCCGAAGCGTCGCCCTGGCGAACCTTCCCCTCCAGCCGGGTGCAGGAATAGGTTCGGCCCATCGCTTCTACACGCTCGTCCCTCGCCACGGCCATCAGTTCTCCACGCATCGCTGGGCTTTTGAAGACAATACCGACCGGCTCTTTCTCCCCTTCCGGAACGAAGGAGCGAATCAGGCCGGACGCACCCCCTCGTCGGCTGAACGCCAACCACACGGTGCACTGATAGTGCTGGCCGGAAACCTTCACCGGCTCCCAGCCCGCATTAATGCTGTTCTCTGTGATGGACAGGATCGACCGCGGTTCCGCGCCCGGAGAGGTGATCGTCTCTTCCAGGACATACTGGTGGCCCCGGATCTCCTGGAGTTTCGCCGTCAGCAGTTCCTCGGAAGCCACTCCATTGACCTCGAGGGTGGTTCGATGCTTGATCCAGGTCCCAGGTTGGTGACGCAGCCAGGAGTGATCCTGGACGGGGTACCTAACCTTCGGCCTGAAGAGGAAGTAGAGGACTGCGAGCACCCAGACCGCGATCATGGCACCGTAGTAGGGGGCGACCGAAGTGGATGTCATGAGAATTGCGAACATTATATCCGGTGAAGCAATTCGGAGAGGAGCACGAGGCCGCGGCCCTCCAGGAGAACACCCTTGGGACGATCGATGATAACGGGATCTTCCTGGCTGCGCCTCAAAGTTGCTACGAGACAGCCGGCCGGAGCGGCCCATCGATGAAGAGACTATGGAGCCATTCACTCCTTGATGGGCTGGTCCGGAGGAGGAGAGTGTAATCGCTCCGAATGCGCCCAAGATCCTGGACGCCACTTCGGCCCCTCGGTAGATTGTGGAAGTCGTCGCCCTGCCTGTTTCCTCTTTTCGAAGAGTCCGATTGAGAATCAAGACCTGATAGCGTCATCGCCGTCGGTCGAGTGAAGGACCGTGGCTCTGTGGGGGTCAGCATGCCGAATACGATTCGATTTCACCGGGTGTTGCGGGCGACGCCGGAGCGAGTGTACCGGGCATTCTTGGATCCAGATGCCCTAGCCAAATGGCTTCCCCCCAATGGATTCACGGGCAAGGTCCACGAGATGCAGCCTAAGGTGGGCGGCCGTCACCGGATGTCGTTCACCAATTTCACCACTGGCCACAGCCACTCCTTCGGGGGAACGTACCTCGAACTCGTTCCTCATGAGCGCATTTGCTACACGGACAAATTTGATGATGCCAATTTGCCTGGTGAAATGAAGGTGACGGTAAGTTTGAAGAAAGTCTCCGTCGGCACCGAGCTCCTCATCACGCAGGAGGGGGTGCCGGATCCGATTCCGCCCGAAGCCTGCTATCTAGGCTGGCAGGAATCCCTGATCCTTCTGGCCAAACTCGTTGAGGCTGAGATTCGGGATTAACCGAATCGAGAGCTATCGATCAACAGCGTTTGGATGGCCGGACTTCGTGGGACTCGGATGGGACATACGAGCGCGCCTCCGCACGTTGGACTTCCTCCGTGGGCCTGAGGATCGACGCTCGACCAGATAGTCACGGAGAGCCAGGGCGCCGTTGTGGAGCGTATCCCGGGCACTGTAGAGGAGCGTGATGGTGCCCCGCCCGCTTGCCTCAGCGAGGGGCTCCCAGGCCTCCGGTCTCGAATCCAATTCTTTCCAATAGCGCTCCCGAAACTCCACCCACCGTTCTGGACGATGTCCGAACCATTTTCGGAGCTCGGCGCTTGGTGCGACCTCTTTCATCCACGTGTCGGCCGCAAGCGCCGCCTTGGTCATCCCTCGTGGCCAGAGGCGTTCCACCAAGATCCGGTGGCCGTCCTCTCGGGCAGGAGGAGTGTAGGTGCGCTTGATTCGGAGCATGTCGCGCGTGCCCCTCAGGGACTCAAGCTTCCTCGGCGAGCGAAGAACCAACATTGATCCAATGGTACGCCGAATGTTACGGCGATGGATGAGGGTTCAATCTCCCTGATTCGATCCATCTGGTCTCCAGGCGGCGTCTGGCTCCGTCCCCGCTCGAAGGATCGTCTGGGATCTGGCGAGTGGGATCGGAATAACGGACGGGGGATCGCGCGGCTCATCCGGGAAGCGGAGGGCCAAAAGTCCTCGCAGCAGGGTAGTTCCGGATCGGAGTCGTTCCGGTCCAAGCCATACTCCGGAAGGAGGAAGGAATGGTGAGATTACTTCTGCTCTCAGTCCTGCTTGCTTCTTGCGTCGGGTGCCCTTGGCGTGAGGAGCGGCGTGAGGATCGGCACGACGATCGATACGAGGATCGGCATGAAGATCGGCATGACGATCATGAGGAGCATGAGCACCGCATCCCCTGAGGAGACTTGTCGTCCTGGGTCCGGGGCCTAGTTTGACGCGTGATCTTGCTCCCCATGCCTCTATTGGCTGGTGACGCGCAGGCGCGCCTACTAACCTCCACGGTGGAGGGGTAGGGCGCCGAGGATCTTCGGGGCGCACCGCTTGACCGGCGGCTCCCGTATCCTCAGCTGGCCCGCGTTCCCATCATCTCAGGGAAGCCGGATTCCGACCTCGACGGACCTGTCGCCTCCCGCGGGGGAGCGGCGCAATCCTGCCTCCCCCGGCTTGAAGATACGGTAGACTCAACCCATCCTTGGGCTGGAAAGACCATCGGCCGTCTGGAGACGGGTAAGCGCCGGGTATGGGACAAGAGATCGTCTACTGCTTCAAATGCCAGATCCGTCTGGTCGGATCGGACTTTGAACGCGGCAAGGCCTTCAAGATCGAGGCCAAAGTCGCCTGTTCCACCTGTGTTCTCGATCTTCTGACCCAGTTCCCGGACCCCGAGGCGGAGCTGGAGAGGCTGAAGCGGGTGGCAAAGGCTGGAGGAAGTTCCTCCAGCACGTCCAGCAGCCTTCGGGTCCAGCGGCCCGAAGCTCCGCCGGCGCCGCGTCACCCCTCCGGGACCCACCGGATCGCGTTGGCCGAGGCTCCCCCCAAAAAGATGCCGATTCCGGTGCTGATCGGGATTGGAATTGGGATTCTCGTGCTGATTCTGATCCTGACGATCGCCTTGCAAGGGGGATCCTCCCCTCGACCCGATCCAAGCAGCCAGTCCCGTGGGACCACGGAGCCTAGACCCGCTCCGGCTCCCGTTCTTTCGTCCGTCCCTGTCGAGCCCAAGCATACGCTCCAGGGAGAACTGGCCGAATTGGATGATCAGGTCCGTCCCCTCCTGGAAAAGGGGCAGTGCCGCGGCGCCTCGGCGCTCCTGGAAGCGGTTCGTGACCGTCATCCGGCACCCGAGTGGATCCAGGGGATCGATGGACGTCAGGCGAAAGTGCAGGCGGAGGCCCGTCGTCGAACGGCCATTTATCTGGAACGCGCCCTAGCCGCTGCGAAGCGTGGAGAGAAGGACGCCGTCGCCAGCCTCCGGTTGCAGGTGGAGACCCAAGGAACGCAGGCGATCCTGGATGAATTCGATCGGGCGATGGCGGGAGTCGTGGTGACCCCCGAACCTGAAGTGAAACCCCCGCCGCCTCCATCGCCCGCGCCTCCGCCATCCGTCCTTCCGGCCCCGACGATGTCCCCGGTGGAGACGTACCGGACGGTATGGAGCCGGATTGCATCGCTGGCGGGCGCCCGGGATCTCGCGGGGGCGGAGAGGGAACTCAAGAAAGCGGCTTCATGGCAACAGGATGCTCAGGCGAAAAAGGAGGCCGACCTGGATCTCGGAGACCTCAAGCTGATCGCCGACGCCCTGGGGGAGTTGCCCCGCCTTGCCCCTCGCCTGGTGAAGGGGCAGAAGTTGACGCTGGAATACCTTGGAGAGACGGGTTCGCTCGACAGTGTCGAGGGGACCGTCGCTTTTGCCGACCCGAATCGGGTCACGCTCAAGACGGGGGGAGGACTCCTGGATGTCCCGGTCGCGGAGATCGGCGGCCTTACCGTGGGTGCCCTCCTCGCGCTTCGAGGAGAGACTCGCCCCGGCGACGCCCGCGCGGCCGCCCTGGTCTCGGCCCTGGACGGCCGACGCATGCCGGAGCTTCCCGAGAAATATGCTGCCGTGCCGCGCGATACCCCCCCGGCCGAGCTGGAAGCCCGGCGGGCCTTCTTCGCGGCCGAAGCCGCCATGAACGGGTCACGATCTCGGGCGGCGGCGGTGGGAGCGTACCTGGAGCTGCTCGAAAAACACTCCGCCACGGGGTTTGTCGCCCGCAATAAGCCGTACATCGACACGCGCCTGGCGGAAGCGCGGGATTTCCTGTTTTTCGCCGAGGATCTGTCGGGGGCGGGAAGCTTCACGCCGTCGGGCAATGCCGTGGTGGAAAGCTTCTGGCGGAGCGCCTCGGACTCCGCTCCGGGGAAGCCCTACCGGAACTTCCTGGAAGCCGAGGTCTACGTCCAGCCGGGGCAGACCTATCATGCCTGGGTGCACGCCGGAGGCTGTTGCCAGGAAGTCTTTGCCTTCTCCGTGCAGGGTACGGGGCTTTCCGGACCTTCCGCGAAGAATCCGCGGGAAACCGTCACGGCAGAGCCCGGGAGCGACGAGTCGATCGCGATCAAGCCTCCCTCGGGATTCAAGAAGAAGCACTCGGACCATACGGGGCCAAAGGAGCCCGAGAAGTGGGAATGGATCGCGCTCGGCCCGCTGAAGTTTTCCGGCCCGGGGCTCAAGAAAGTCAGGATCCTCACGGATCAGAAGGGATTCTCGGTGGGCATCCTCGTCATCAGTGCCAGCCGTACGGCGGCGCCTCGTGACACGGAGATGAAGGAACTCCTGAAAGCCCGTCCTCCGGTGGACTTGGGACCCACCGGGCAGGTGTACCGTGAAATCTTCCGGGGAATCCCCGGAGCATCGATTGCGGAGTTGCTCCAACATCCGAAATTCAAAGAGGACAAACCCGACCTGGCGGGCATGGTGGCGGCGCTGGACTCCTGGAACATGGGAGAGGATTACGGTTCTCGGATGCGGGGCTATGTCCATCCTCCGGCCAGCGGAGACTATCAATTCTGGATTGCCGCCGATGATGCGGGGGAACTGTGGTTGAGCCTGGATGATTCGCCAGGGAAAAAGGTGAAGATCTGCGGCATCTACCATGCGGTCGGACAACGGCAATGGGACGCGGACCCCTCCCAGAAATCCGCGCCGATCCCGCTTCTGGCCGGCAAGCGGTACTATGTCGAGGTTCTCCATAAGCAGGGTAACGGACCCGAACACGTCGCGGTGGGCTGGAGATTGCCGGGAGGCCAAGAGGAACGCCCCATTCCACCGGGGCGTCTGTCCGCCTACGGGGGCTTTCCGCCCCGAAAATCGGTTTCGACGCCTCCCCGAAGCCTTCCCCCGGAAGCGGCGCTGGCTCGCACTCCCCTCGTGGGAGGTCCCGGGGGGGTGAGGTTCGAGGCGGCGCCTCTCCCTCGCCAGCCCCTGAAAGGATTCCGATGCAGCTTTGGCCCTACGGGTGCGCTGGCCAGCCTCCAGCCGCTGTACCTCGGGCCCTCCGGGACCACCGCGGCCGCCGTGACCGGAATGCCGCTGGGCCCTGAAACGGAGATCGTCGGAAAAGAGGGATACGTCGTCGGAGGGATGATGGCCCGCGGAAGTGACCGCGTGAATTCCCTGAAGGTGATCTTCATGCGCTGGACCGGGTCGCGCCTCCTCCCCTTCGACCGCTATGAAAGCGAATGGTTGGGAAGCCGGGCCGGCGGCGATCCCGTGCTCTTGGCGGGCGATGGAACGCCGGTCCTGGGATTCTTCGGCCGTGCCGGGTCCGAAATCGACGCCGTTGGCCTCGTGACCCTCGAGAAGTGACGTCCATCCTCACCCCCACCCCTGAACCTGCGGCGCTTTAGGCCCATTCTCGTGCCCCAGTGGCCATCGTCTTGACTGGGGACTGGAGGCGGTCGATCGACAGCGCCCCCTTCAGGTGCGCCGGAAGAGCGTAGCTCCTGGGGATCGTGACGAAGAGGGCGTCTGGCGGGATATGATGTGGACGTGAAGGAAGGGCGGGAAGGAACGCGACTCCGGAACGACTCCGGCCTGAACTTGATCGAGCTCTTGATTGCCGTGGCGATCATCGTCCTCCTGACGGTGCTCATGGCAGGATCCCTGCTGCTGAGACACGGCCTCCATTGGTGGACCCTCTCCCTCATTCCCGCCCCCGTGGTCCTGATCGTCCTTCTGGGCCTCGCCAATTGGGGGATTGACTCCCTTCGTGAGCGCCGGGCCGCAGCGGCGATTGAGCGCGTGCTTCACGCCCTCGAGGGCGCGGATCCCGAGCGGGCAAGACGGGCTTACTCCTCGCTCCCGGTCGATCGATGGAATTCCCTGCTCCAGGGGGCGCTCGACCTCCGCCGCCAGCGAATCGTTGCGGCCGTGAGCGGCTCGTGGCCCGGCCGGGAAGTCGCCTACAAGCTCCATCACCGACTGTCGTCGCATTCTCTCGACAATCTGTCGCAACCTCTCGTCGATGCCCTTGCCCTATGGCCGGAAGACCTCTTTCTTTCCGTGCTCTACGACATCTCCCGATATCGCGATGCGAGCGAACCGACTCGGGCGCTGATCGCCCGGGCCTCGACCGGGGAGTGCCGCCGGCGAGTGCTCTGGGGTCTCTTCAGCAGCACCGGCGCCGTCGTCCCCCAGACTCCGACGCCCGAGTGGTTGGACGTACTTCGCCCCCATCGCGGGGAGCTCGAGCTGCTGCTCGGGAAGCGGGAAGATCCCTCCCCCTGGGCGGTGCAGCTCCGAACCTACCTGCGAGAAATGACTTAAGGGCGCCCTGGGACGATCGAGGGATCCCGTTCACGTCGGGATCGGACCAACCGAGCATGCTCCTTGGGCGGTTCCCTCGGGACCCTCCCAAAGCCATTGCTAGCCCGCGGAGCGTAGCGACCCTGAGAGAGGGAGGCGCCGTTTGGGGCGTGCTGAAGATGCGGAAGAGATCCCTCCCAGGAAGGGGTCAACGTCTCCCGCAGTCCTTCCCAGACTCAACGATGATGGCCGCCGCTGTTCGAGCTCCCCCGACCGCTTCCTCCGCGGTAGCTGTGTCCGACGTTCGGCCAGGGGGAGTACGGATGGAATCGAGGCGAGGGGACTACCACGGGATACGGTGCGAGGAGGACCGTGGGCCGTGGAAAGTATTGTGGATAATAGACGTAGGGGTAACCGGAAGTCGGATCGTAGAGGCCGAAGTCATAGGGTGCTGTCGGAGCGAGCCCGATCGGGGGTTGCACCAGGGTTGGCGAGGGCAGATTGGAAGGGTCCGGTACCGGCGTTGGATCCGGAAGGGCGGGGAGATCTTGGGCCGGGGGCGGAATGGACGCCCGCTTAGAAGGAACGGAGGGTTCCATCAGGGCGGCGATGATCTTGTCGGTCGCGCCGGCCTGTTTCAGCTCCACGATGTCGTCCGGGGAGAGCCTCGCGGCCGGACCTTTGAATTGGATATAGTTGAGAATCACATTTTCAGGGACGCCGCGGGACACCAGCTTCTTGATGTCCTCTTTGGTCGATTGCGCCATCAGGGACGCTGGCACTGCGGCAAAGAGAATGGTCGTCCAGGCGAGAATCTTCATACGGTGACGGCTCCTCTCTAGGGCTAAGACGGTGGCTCGGAGCCGAATATTCCCCAGGTCGGATTCTTAGGGCCCCCCGTAAGGTCAGGAGCGCCCTTGGTGAATTCTGAAGACGGGAACCGTCGTCGCGTCGTCCGGAATCGTATCCCCTTCCACCCCAGGGGATGGGAGGGAGCCGGAGGTGGCACGCGTGAAGCGGAAGGAGTCCGGCACGCTATAGAGCCTCGGTCCCTTTAAGGATAGTCGCCCATGAGAACCCTTTGGACGCTCCTCTTCTCCACGACGTTCGCTCTTGGAAGTCAGGCTCAGGACAAGAAGGTGGTCGAAACCTTTACCGACGCCGAGAAAGCCGGCCCCGACTTCGTCGTCCAGGGCGAATACGAAGGTCCGAAACTGGGGGCCCACGCGATCGCCGAGGGCGACGGCAAGTTCACGCTCGTCTTTTATACCGGCGGACTCCCCGGCGCGGGGTGGGATGAGAAGACCAAGAGCAAGGCGAAGGGGCAGTCCGAAGGCCCCAAGACGCTCATCACCGGCGACAAATACTCTGGCGAGATTGCGGATGGGAAGCTGACGGGGAAGGGCCCCGACGGCGAGTTTGCGCTTCAGCATGTCGTCCGGCACAGCGCGACCGAGGGCGCGAAGGCCCCTCCCGGGGCGCTTGTCCTCTTCGACGGAACCAGCGCCGACGAATGGAACGGCGGGAAACTGATCGAGGGGAACCTGCTCAACAACGGCATCAAGTCCAAGAAGGGCTTCAAGGATCACAAGATCCACGTCGAATTCCGTCTCCCCTTCATGCCTCGCGCCCGGGGCCAGGGTAGGGCGAACAGCGGCGTCTACCTCCAGGATCGCTACGAGTGCCAGGTCCTCGACAGCTTCGGCCTGGAAGGACTCAACAACGAGTGCGCCGGGTACTACACCCTGGTGGCCCCGAAGCCCAACATGTGCTATCCGCCGCTGTCCTGGCAGACTTACGACATCGAATTCCACCCCGCGAAATACCAGGACGGAAAGAAAGTCGCCAACGCCCGCTCCACCGTGCTGCATAACGGGGTGGAAGTGCATCACGACGTCGAACTCAAGAACTCCACCGGCGGCGGACAGAAGGAGGAGGACACGCCCGGCCCCATCCAGTTGCAGAACCATGGAAACCCGGTCTACTTCCGGAACATTTGGGTCGTGGAGCTGAAATAGCTCCCGCTCGACCGAGGCTGGCCGGGGGGGCGCCCGACGCTCGTGGTCGGGGACCGAGGACGGGTCGCGCTTAGCCCGGCGTCCGAGCCAGGAAGGGCTGCCGAAGGAGACGCTCCCGCCAGCCGGTGAGGAGTTCCGCCGCCGAGGTCCTCGTCTTCTTCTCGTCGACCGCCTCGATCATCTTTCGCATTAGGCGCTCCGGGAATGCGAGCTCCGGGGCCACTCCTTGCTCCGCCGAGACTTCCGCCGCGGCCTTTCGAATCCAGCCCTCGGCGAGGATCCTCTCGAACGTGTTATAGGGAGGCGGCTCCAGCGGCACGAAGCCTTCCCGGGAGGCGGCCGCGCTCACGCGCACGAGCTTTCCCGTGAAGGCGTCGCCATGGCGCTTCGCCCAGGGGAAGAAAATGCCCCGGATCTGGGCGAGCTCCGCGCCCGTCTCGGGGATCACCTTGGCCAGCGTCAGGAAGAGTTTGGGTTGAGGTCCCTCTTTCTGCTCCGCGGCCGGCAGGCCGTTCCACCAGGCGATCAGGTGCTGGAGCACCGCTTGTCCCGCGGCGTCCAGCTGCCAGGCATTTCGGAAGTCGTCGATCGAAAGCGGCGGGGCGGCCTCGCGGAGGACGGTCTCGGCGGACACGTCGGTCGCGAGCGATTCGCGCCCGAGCTCCCCGAGACGCTTCGCCAACCAGTCCCTCAGGGCCGGAAGATGATCCACGTCGCTCGCGGCGTAGAGGATCTGCTCCTGCGTGAGAGGCCGCGTCATCCAGGGTCCCGCCTGCTCACTCTTCGCGCTCCGAATCCCGAGGATCCGGTAAAGGAGGTAGGCGAGCGAGACGGGATACTCGGCCCCCTGGAGCCCCCAGGCCACCTGCGTGTCGAAAAGGCGAGGAGTGCTGTCGAGATGCAACGCCTCCCGCAACAGGGCCACGTCCTGGTCCCCCGCATGGACGATCCATTCGGTCTCGGGCCGGGAGATCGCGGACGCGAGGGGCTCAAGAGCCGCCAAGGCGATGGTATCGATCAGGAAGATGTCCCCGCTTCCGGTCCAGATCTGGATGAGGCAGAGCTTCTTCGCGGGCCCCGCGAAGTCGAACTCGGTGTCCAGGTAGTATCGCGCTGCACCCGCGAGCTTGCCCGCGCACTCCTTGAGCTGCGCGGAGCTGGTGACCAGGATAGGAGCAGGGGAGCTCATTTGGCGGTTCTCCAGAGAGGTTGGTGTCTCCGATGGTACCGGATCACCGGTTCGTAGAAAAGGATCCCGGGCCATGTCGGGGAGGGGGATCGGAGCGCCACCGGTCAAGCGGACCGTCGAGCCTTCGTCCGCCTGGCGAAAGGGGCCAGCACCGCCGGACGCGGTGGCCCGCGAGGCCTCTCTAGCGACGGACCGACAGCGTCTCCGGTGTGCCGGTGATCCGAAGACCGGGGATCGTGATCACCCCCTCGGCGTCGACCTGGAGGTCGCCCTTGGCAGCGCCGAAGGACCAATGGAGCGACTCCCCGGGCTTTCCCTGCAGACGCTGGATCCGACGCACGGAGACATCGGCACTCGCTTCCTTGGGGATGGCAAACGTCGTTTTCAGGTCGCCCGGAGTCGTCAGGAACAGCGACAGTTCCAGGCTGTCCTTCGTATCGCTCAGAGTTTTCCAGCGGAAAAAGGCGTTGACCTGCCCCGGCGCCGTCTCCTTCAGATGGTCCGGCCAGGGGATCGGACTGTTGCAGGACGCATTGGAAAAGACCGGATACGCCTCGTTCTTTTTCACGCCCAGCCAGTCGAACGAATGGATCAGATCGTTGACCTTCAGCATGGTCGCGGAATTGTTCGCGTGACCGAAAGGACCCCAATAGAAATAGAGCGCATACTTCCGGTCGTTCATCGCCTGGACGAAGCGCTCATGGCCAAACGACCAGCTGTCGTTCGGAGCCGAATAATCCACCGCCACCGGAGGGTCGGGCAGCTTCAGGCCGCCCGGCACCGACTTGGGCGGAAAATACATCCGATGGGACGCGTGCTCGATGCCGGCCGGAACATTGGCCTTGATCGCGGCAAACAGGTCGCCGTTCCGCAGGCCGATGCCGAGCGTTCCGCTGCCGCCCATGGAGTTGCCGCACAGGTACACGCGGTTGGGATCGATCGCGTAGGTCTGGATCACCCACCTGACGGAATCGACGACGCGTCGTTCGACCGGAGCGGGGTCCCCTCCGGAGTTCTTCTGGATCAGGCCTTCATCCTTGGCGTGCATCCCGCCCCACCACCAATCGCCCCGATTGGCGCGACAGTCGAGATAGAGGGCGTAGAAATCCTCGGGTGATCGGTAGATATCGTGATTCCCGACCTCGGCCGTGCATTTCACGCAGGACAGGACGTCGTGTCCGGCGGAATGAAGGACGACGTACAGCGGCGCGCCCTTTCGGGGCTCCTTGGGGTGAACCACGACGAAGACGTCTTTTTGCGGCGCCTTGTATCCCCAGTCCGCCTTGGCGTCGTGCTGATAGACGTCATAGGGTCTGCCGATGACCCCCAGATCCTTTCCTCGGGTCGGGTCCTTGACGGGGGCCCACTCGCTCTGCTGGCCCAGGAGCGGAACCACCGTGAAGGCGAGGAATGCCGGGATCCAGCGGCGAACTCCCGGAAGACCGGCCGGCGGCAGCCTCATGGAGGTCATGCTCAGGAGTCCGACTCCATGGCCTCATCCGCCAGGACCGTGAAGCCGGCGCGATCGATCAGCGCCGTCCGGGTCCATTTACCATGATCGAACATCATCGCCAGGATCGGGGGAGGGCCAGGCTCCGGGAAGCTCGCCTGGAGGTTCTTCAGTTTGCCGCACAGATATCGATTGCAGGTAGACGAGCGCAAGGCTCTCGGGAGCCCGCATCCGGTGGCGGAGTGATAGATGCACGAGTTCGCGACGCTCACGCTAGGGAGACAGCTCAGATAGGCGTCCGTGATCTGGGCGACGGACCACTCGGGGTGGGCCTGCAGCGACCGGACCATGGTTTCCTCGGTCAGATACGCTTGGTCGCCTCCCGATCTGCAACAACTGCCCCGGCACGCGGCGCAGACATTGGGAGAGAGCGTGTCGCCGCCTCCCGCCGGGGGCTCGACCTCGAGGGGGTCGGCCTGAAGTCGCGCCTGATTGAGGACGGCGCCCTCCGTGATCTCGGCCAAGTGTTGCGCGAACAGGGCACGACGCGAGGGATCCTGGGGAACGAGAGGATCGGAGTTCGCCGGGAGCACCCATCGGACGGCATTCCCCGGGACCTGCCCACCGAGCTGCTGGCGCAACTCCCGCTCGGCGCCTTTCGCGAAGGCTTCCACCTCCAGGTCGAGGCGCAAGTACTCATTTTCGTCTCGGACCCGTTCCTGCTCCCGGTCGAGGTTGGCCAGGAGCTCCCGGTAACGGGAGGGATCCGACTGGGGTGTCGTCACCCCGTGATAAGTACCAGATTTGCGACGCTACAGGCTGACTTTCTTGGGGGAGGAAGATCCGAATCCCGATGGCCCGGAACGGTGAGGGTCAATTCGTAAGATTCGTGCTGGGCGCCATCGGCACTAAGATCGGCAAAAACATCGGCACGTTCTGCGGTTGTATTGTCACAAATACTTATGTATAAATGATTTATACGTTTTAATGATCGGCGCATAGATCGGCAATAATAGGGCGCTAAATGGTTGAAGAATCCGTGGGTCTAATGGAACCCATGATGCCTCCGGAAGGCAACGCCGAGCTATCCGACCTGGTCGTAGATCTTGTGGCGAAGTCTCAGCGGCTGGCGGGAATGCTTCATCCTAAGGTCCAGACCTCGATCGGGGACCTCGTCCGATCGATGAACTGTTACTACTCCAACCTCATTGAGGGTCACGATACCCATCCGCGCGACATCGATCGGGCGCTGGCCGAGGATTATTCAAAGGAGCCCAAGAAGCGTTCTCTGCAGCAGGAGGCCATCGCCCATATTCAAGTTCAGGGCATGATCGATGATAGGAAATCCCCCCAGGTTGAGCCGACCTCGAGGGACTACATCCTCTGGCTCCATCGGTCGTTTTGCGAGCGGCTCCCGAAGGACCTTCTTTGGGTGGAAAGCCCGGACGGGAAGCGTCGGGTCGATCTCTTGCCTGGGAAGCTCCGCACCGGGAAGGTCACCGTCGGGAGGCACGAACCTCCGAATCCCGAAAATCTGGACCGCTTTCTAGCTCGCTTCGGGGAGGCTTATTCCGCCAAGAGACTTTCAAAGACGGCCCAGATCATCGCGGCCGGCGCGGCTCACCACCGGCTCCTGTGGATCCATCCGTTCTACGATGGGAACGGCCGCGTGACTCGACTGATGTCCTACGCCATGCTCTTGCGCCTGGGGATCGGAGGTCCTCTCTGGTCGGTCGCCCGAGGGCTGGCACGGAATGTCGATGAGTACAAGCGTCTCCTTCAGAAGGCAGACGAGCCTCGAGAAGGCGACGTGGATGGGCGCGGAACCTTGTCCGAGAAGGCACTGGTCGAGTTCTGCCGCTTCTTCCTGAAGGTGTGCATCGACCAAGTCGACTACATGACCTCTCTCCTTCAGCCTGCGGAATTGCTGAACAGAATTGGAGTGTATGTGGCGGAAGAGGTCGCTGCAAAGAGACTGCCTAAGGGAAGTTTCGAGCTGATCCGGGAAGCGGTTCACTCGGGGGAATTCGAGCGCGGCCGTGCATCCGACCTCACGGGCTACGGTGAGAGACAGGCGCGAAGCGTTCTTTCAGCGCTCGTTGAGCGAGGGCTGCTCAAGTCGGATAGCCCGAAGCTGTCGGTTCGGTTGGGGTTTCCCATTGAGATTGTTGAACGATGGTTTCCCGCCCTGTACCCGGTGGCGACAACCGGGTCGTGAAACTCTCAGCCAGAATCCGACAATCTCCTCATCTCGCCCCGTGCCGAAGAGATCTCGCTCAGTCTCATGAGAGTTCACAAGGGATTCAATTCGGGAGATCGGTGCTGAATATGCCCGTTTTCGGGGGACCTGGAAGGCGCCCGAGTCCTCCGCGGTCGTGGAGCAGAAATCCCATTTTCATGCTAAAAAGACCCCGATCTCCGTCTAAGTATAGGAAGCCAGGGCTTGGGGGGATCGACATGCGACCGATTGCGCTACTTTCCATCATCCTTGTTCTCTTGGGCGCCCAGGACGCCCGGAGTCAGGGCAATCCCCCGCCGCATCCCGCCCCCAAACCTTCGGACAACGCGGGCAAGAAGGGGATTTATCAGGTCAAGACCTCCCGTCCCGGCTGCAACTACTATGTGTGCGTCCCGGCCGGCTACTCGGAGGCCAATCCGGCGGGGCTCCATCTGTTCTTCCATGGGCAAAGCGGGCAGGGCGGCGCCCCGAATTTCGGGGCGTGGTCGAAGTACTTCCTCGATAAGTACAACCTGATCGGCATCAACATGCAGTACGAGGACGGCGACAACGCCAAAGACACCGAGGGCAAGGTCAAGGCGGCTCAGGAGGCGCTCGCGCAAACCATCGCCGACTACAAGATCGTCGTGGGGCGCGGGGTGGTGTGCTCCTTTTCGGGCGGGGGGCTGCCTCACGCGCTCTTTTACGACGGACAGGCAAAGAACGGGCGAGGCTCGGCCTGGCCGTTCTGCCATGCCGCGATGTATAGCTCCAACTACCGCACGAAACCCGCCCAGCAGAAGGTGACGCCGATGACGTTTTCCATCTCCGTGGGGCAGGGGGAGTGGACCCTGGCGTCGCTCGGAGCCGATGGGTTGTCGCGCATGACCGAGCTCCAGAGCGACACGAACCAGGGGGCGCCGAGCGATCTCTACTTCAAGGTCATCAAGGGCAAAGGCCACAGCATCGCGGACGAGGAGGTCGGAGAATCGGCCAACGGCTTCCGCCGGTCGGACTTGGCCTTCGCCCCGTTTGTCTACGCCCCCGACTATGCCGAAAAGGAATTCAGGGTGATCCTCGACGATGCGAACAGTCTCCTCCTCGGTCGGGCGACGACCGCCATCGATCGGCTACCCGACGCGCTGAAGGCCAAGGGAGCGCAGCTTCGAGAAAAGATCGAGGGAAGAGCCCAGTCCATCCTCGCCCTCGTGAAGGAACTGGGGGAAAGCGACCCGGTCCTGACCTCCTACTACGGCCCTCTCTTCAGCCGGCAGCTTCAGGGTCTTCCGGAGGCCAAGGAGCTGAAGGAGCTTCTCTCGGCGGCCGCAAAAAGACCGGCCCATTCCCGAACCCTGGCGCTGGTACCGGCCTTCCAGAAGAACTTCCGGAGCTTCTTCGACAACTCCGGGATGATGACCCCCGTCCAGGCGCCGTTTCTCGAACAGGTGAAATCGATTTCCGGCACGGGCTCTCAGATGGGGCGCATGGCCTCCGATTACCTGCTTCTCAAGTAAGCCGCAGGGGCCTCCAACGGGCGAACTCTTCACCACCGCGTAAGGCCTCTACTCGGCCGCGGAGTCGGAGCGGCCCATCAGGGGGACAGGGATCCCTGACAGCCCCCACTTTCCCCTCCATCCCAACATGAACCGGTAGGAAGCTAGAATTGGGGTCGATTTTCGAAGCTTCCAAGATACATCATACGTATGATGTATAGCGAGGTGCGTCTATGGTGTTCAAACCCGTCGGACGTGGAAGTTCCCTGGTCGATACCGTGGTCGATCAGGTCCAGACTCTCATCGCCGAAGGGCATCTGGAAGCGGGCGATCGGCTTCCCAAGGAGAATGAGCTGGTCGAGCAAATGGGAGTCAGTCGCACCGTCCTCCGCGAGGCGTTGAGCCGACTTGAGGCCACGGGACTCGTGACCATTCAACGGGGACGGGGCATGTTCGTCGCGGACGCGAGCGGCGTCCCTTCCTGCGCCCGGCTCATCCGAAACGCCTTGACCCTCTCCGGAAAGGATCTGGCCCAGTTCATGGAGTTCCGCCGGATCATCGAGTGCCAGGCCGCCCGCCGCGCCGCCGAGCTCGCGCGGCCGGAAGACCTGGCTGAACTGGAAGCCCTCTGTCTCGACATGAACCGTCCGGATCAGGACTTCATCGAGTCCGTCCGCCTCGATTTCCGGTTCCACTTGAAGATCGTGGAGATGTCCGGCAATCAGCTCATGCACAGCGCTCTGGCCGTCATCCAGGAATTCATCATGGCCACCATGCTGAAGACCACGCCCAACCCGCGCGACTGCGACCATAGCCGCACGATCCACCTGGAGATGATCGACGCGATCCGGACGGGAAACCCCGACATCGCCGAGGCGGGGGCGCGGGCCCATATGGACCTGAACGACCGAAGTCTCGTGGAGGGGAAGGGAACGCCGGGGAAAACGCCGAAGTCTTAGGCCAAACCCATGAGGACCCTCGTTGCTCCTGCACTCATCGCCGGCCTGGTGGTCGGTTGGAGCCGGCTCGGCGCCGCCCAGGAAGGCGCTGCGTCGGGCACGGAGTTCTTCGAGCGTAAGATTCGGCCGGTCCTGGCGGAGCGCTGCCTGGCCTGCCACAGCGCGGGCGCCAAGAAACAGAAGGGCGGCTTGGCGCTCGACACTCGGGAAGGGCTCCTCAAGGGCGGCGATTCGGGGCCGGCCCTGGTGCCCGGAGAGGTGGAAAAGAGTCTTCTCGTTAAAGCGATCCGGTACGCCGATCCGGAGCTGCGGATGCCGCCCCCCAAGGAAAAGGGCCGGCTCTCCCCGGAGCAGATCGCCGACGTGGAGACGTGGATCCGGCAGGGAGCCGCCTATCCCCGATCGGAGGCGGCGTCCCGAAAATCCGACGCCGCCTGGGAAGCGCGGAAGACCTGGGTTTTCGCCGCCCCGGTTGATCCGCCGGTTCCTCAGGGCCGGCCGGGGGAAAATCCGATCGACGCGTTCCTAAGGGTCAAGCTCGAGGTCCGCGGGCTGTCGGTCTCTCCCCCCGCCGACCGGCGGACGCTGCTGCGAAGGGTAACGGTCGACCTCCTCGGCCTGCCCCCGACCCCCGAGGAGATGGAGGCCTTCCTGGCGGACGGCTCGACGGAGGCGTTCGAAAAGGTCGTCGAGCGCCTCCTGGCGTCCCCCCATTACGGCGAACGCTGGGGACGGCATTGGCTGGATCTGGCGCGCTACGCGGTGGTCCGTGAGGACGGAAACGCGAAGAAAAAGGAACTCAGTGAAATCCCCGAGGCCTGGCGCTACCGCGACTGGGTTGTCAATGCCTTCAATCGCGATCTGCCCTACGATGACTTCATCCGGCACCAGATCGCCGGCGATCTCCTGCCGCCCCAGGAGCCGGGCGGGGTCAATGTCGACGGGATCATCGCCTCCGGTTTCCTGGCCATCGGGGAGTGGGGCATCCAGGACGACAATCCCGAGAAGATGGTCTGGGACACGGCCGACGAGAACATCGACGCCGTCGGACGGACCTTTCTCGGCCTGACGATGGCCTGCACGCGCTGCCACGACCACAAGTTCGATCCCCTGACCACGCGCGACTACTATGGACTGGCCGGCATGTTCGTCAGCACGCATGTCGTCGCCCAGCAGGCGAAGATCGGCGTCCAGACGCCCATGCTTCGGGTCGCTCTGGTCCCCCAGGCCGAGGTCGACGAAGCGAAGTTCCAGGCCACCCAAGCGGCGGCCCGACTCGCGGAGGCCGAAAAGCGGCTCGCCGCTGCGGATCCCGCGGGCAAGGACGCCGTGAAGGCCGAGATCGAGCAGCTCAAGCGGAGCCTCCCTCCTCCGGTCCCCCTAGCCCTGGGGGCGCGGGAAGGCGGGATCCCCGATACCGCCTACGCCGGGTTTCACAACGCCCGGATCCGGATCCGCGGGGACATCCAGCGGCCGGGCGAGGAAGTTCCCCGCGGCTTTCCGGCGGTGCTCGCGCGCACGGGAGCGCCGGCGATCGGTTCCGGCAGCGGACGCTGGGCCCTCGCCCAGTGGCTGACCTCGCCGGAGCATCCTCTCACGGCCCGGGTCATGGCGAACCGCATCTGGCAGCACCACTTCGGCGAAGGCCTGGTCCGCACCCCGAGCAACTTCGGGAAGCTGGGAGACGCGCCGTCGCATCCGGAACTCCTCGACTGGCTGGCCCACCGATTGGTCGACAGCGGCTGGTCGGTCAAGGCCCTGCACCGGCGCATCCTGCTCTCCGACGCGTACCGGCGATCGAGCGTGCCGACCGGATCCGCCCTGGAGAAGGATCCGGACAACCGGTTCCTGAGCCGGATGAACCGCCGTCGCCTTGAAGCGGAGGCCTTCCGGGACGGGCTCCTGGCGGTCTCGGGCACGCTCGACCGGGCGCGGGGCGGTCCGGCCGACCCGGATCCGGCGAGCCATAAGCGGATGATCTACCTCCAGGTCAGCCGGACCAGCAAATCCCCGTTCGAAGGACTCTTCGACGGCGCCGATCCCACGGCCCATACGGACAAGCGGACGATTTCAACGGTCGCTCCGCAAGCGCTCTTCCTGCTGAACAACCCCTTCGTCCAGAACGCCGCGGTCGCGCTGGTCCGTCGGCTTCCGAGCGGGGGAGGAGACGTCCGCCTGTCGCGGCTCTACGCGCTGCTCTACGGCCGTCCTCCGGCCCGGGAGGAAACCGACCTGGGGCTGGCGCTGGTTCAGGACTTCATGAGCGAGGGCGAGGAGCGGGCGTGGTCGGAACTCGCACGGGTTCTCCTGTGCGCCAACGAGTTCATGATGGTGGATTGACGATGAACGATCTTCCGTTGCTGACCCGGCGGCAGATGCTCGCCGGAGCGGGCGCTGGCCTGGGAATGCTCGGCCTGGCGGGGCTGCTCGCGGAGGCGCAGGACCGTTCGAATCCCCTGGCCGCCCGGATCCCGCAGCATCCGCCGCGCGCCCGAAGGGTCATCTTTCTCTTCATGCCCGGCGGTCCGTCGCAGATCGACACCTTCGATCCCAAGCCGCGAACGCTCGCCGAAAGCGGGAAGCCGCTGCCGCTCGGCCGCCTGGGTCTGACGCGCGTCGTGCCGGGCAAGCTCCTGGGCAGCCCCTGGACGTTCCAGAAGCACGGAGAAAGCGGGATCGAGGTGAGCGAACTGCTCCCGAACCTGGCCCGGCGGGTCGACGACCTCTGCGTGTTGAGGTCGATGGTCACGGACAACATCAGCCATCCCGGCGCCTACCGCCAGATGCACACCGGGGAGGAGACCTTTTCCCGCCCGAGCCTGGGATCGTGGCTGCTGTACGGATTGGGGAGCGAAAACCAGAATCTTCCCGGCTTCGTGGTGATCAGCCCGCAGGACACCCAGGGAGCGATGGGCTGGAGCTCCAGCTTCCTGCCGGCGGCCTACCAGGGGACCTATGTCAGCGACCTGCTTCACCCGATCGCCAACTTGTCGGGGGCCCGACCCGCGGAGGCCCAGCGGAAATCGCTCGACCTGCTCCAGCGCCTCAACGGGCGGCACGCGCAGGAACGGCGCGACGACAGCGGCCTGGAGGCGCGGATCGCGTCGTTCGAGCTCGCTTACCGGATGCAGATGGAGGCGCCCGAAGCGTTCGACGTGGACCGGGAGTCCGAATCGACGAAGCGCCTGTACGGCCTGGACCGCAAGGAGACCCAGACCTACGGCCGGCAGTGCCTGATGGCGCGGCGTCTGGTCGAGCGCGGCGTCCGCTTCGTCGAGGTGTTCAGTCCCGTCAATTGGGATCATCACGAGAAGATCAAAGCGAACCTTCCGGCCAACTGCGCCGCGGTGGACCTCCCGATCGCCGGCCTCCTCCAGGATCTGAAGGCGCGGGGCCTGCTCGACGACACCCTGGTCGTCTGGGGCGGAGAGTTCGGCCGGACGCCCACGGCGGAGGGAACGGACGGCCGGGACCATCACCCCCACGGCTTTACGATGTGGATGGCGGGAGGGGGAGTGAAGGGCGGGCACGTGCACGGCGCGACCGACGAATTCGGCTGGAACGCGGTCGAGAACAGGATTCATGTCCACGACTTGCACGCGACGATGCTGCACCTGATGGGGATCGACCACGAGAAGCTGACCTACCGCTACGGCGGCCGGGACTACCGGCTGACCGACGTGTATGGGACGGTGGTCGAGAGCATCCTGGCCTGAATCAGGACCTCGGGGGATGAGAACGGCGCCATCGGGTCGAGAGAGGATCTACTCCCCGTCGTCTCAGGGGGTCACCGCCGTTTCGAAGTTTTTCCCCTCCCAGCGCTGGGCTTCCTCCCAGAAGAACGTGAACTCGATTCTGGACCCGGCCGGCACTTTGGCCGTCGACAGGTCGGCGAACCAGAGGCCGAGCGTGGTGTCCTCGGCCATCTCGGTCGATTGGACCTCCCGCCAGCCGTCGGAAGACCAGACGACGTTCGCCTTGGCCTGGGTGACCAGGCGGAGAATCTTTCGCTGGGGCATCCGCCGGAGGGGATGATGGAAGCTCCAGAACTCGTGACGGCTGGTCACCGGTTTGGCCACGTAGCGCTGGAAGACGGGGTCGACCCGGTCGAACGCGACACCGTCATGCCGGCTCCGGACGAGGGAGAGATACTCGGCGTGCGACCAGCACAGCGGCATGGACGCCCCCGTGGGCTGCCCTTTCCGCATCTTCCCGTTGGGAAGATCCTCGTCATCCCAGAGCTGCTCGGTCAGCATCCCGCCTTCGTTGGCGAACTGTTCCATCGCGGTAATGAAGGAGAGCGGGTCGCCTCCGCTCGCCAGCACATAATGGCCGCGCTCGCCGGAAAGCAGCGGCCAGGAGCGTCCGACGCCCGTTCCGTCGAAGGCGCTGCCATCGTCTTTCTGGCCATATCCATCGAGGTTGTAGCGGCGCCAGCAGGGACCTTGAGGCAGGTCGCGCTTCAGCACGCGGTCGAGGACCTGGACCGAGTCGCGCACGACCGGGTCGTCCGCCGCCCGGATGCCCAGCCGGACGAGATGGAGGAAATCGCCGCCGACGATGTCCCGGGCCGGATGGAGTCCTCCTCCGTTGCCGACCCGCAGCATCGTGGTATTCGGATCGGCGTGCGGGTCCGGAACATCCGCGCTGGCCGGATTGATCCGGAGGTAGTGGCGCGGGATTCCCGGGACGAGGGTGCCCTGGGTCGTGACGGTCCAGTCTTCCACGTGGGAGCTCATCCAGTCGGCATAGGCGAGGATGAATTCCGCCGTTTCCGGGTTGCCGCGCTCGCGGGCGAAGTCGGCCGCGCAGACCAGACCCGCGATCACCGTCGCGATCGTGGAGGGGGAATAACCGGAATTCTCTTCCCAGCGCTCCTGCGCGGTGACGGGGCCCTGGCGGATCAGGAACGCGGCTCCTCGGAAGATCATGACGCCGGGATCGAAGCGTCCGAACGAAACGCCCTCTCGGCGGAGTCGCCACGCCAGAAGGATGGGAGCGGCGATTTCATCCAGCTGGACGCCGGACCAGTAGGCGTTCCCGTTGATCCAGCTGTTCTGGGGGAAGCGTCCGTCGTTCCCCTGGATGGTGGCCAGCCAGATGAGGGCCCGGAGCGGAGTTCCCGTTTGACCGGCCGCCAGGAGCGCCGTCGCGCTCTGGACGAGATCCCGGGTCCACACCAGGTGGTAGCCGCCGGTATCCGTGTCGTCCTTCGTCTCCCCCCAGGGGATGCTCATCGACGCCACGAGCGCGCCCTGGAAGAGCTTGTCTTCGTGGGCGAGCAGGATGCAGCGGCTCAGGCGATAAAGATGGCCCCCGTCCGTCGTATCCGATCGGAGGTCCGACTTCGGAGAGGCCCCCGTCCGCTGCCACTGTCGGATGTAGGCGTCGCGATGGGCCTCGTAGGGCTCGGCGAGGGACTGCAGGAGCTTGGACACGGTGCTCTGCTGGCTGTGTCCCAGGGACACCGCCAGGGTGAATTCCCCGGAGCTCCGCACGTCGATTTCACCCATGAGGGCGATGTTCCCGTCGACCGCGGAATCGAATTCCCAGTCCATCTGGCGATTGTCGACGAGGTCTCTCCACCCGTCGCTCGCCCCGACGTAGCCCACGGAGCGGCGGGCAAAATTGAGCGTCGTTCCCATGACCAGATGAACGTCCTCGCGCTGGGCATGAAGGAGGCGATAGCCGCTCACGTCCAGGCTGCCTCCGGAATTGCCTTCGCCCCGGCGGGCCAGGTGGGGAGCCAGAAGCGCATAGAGACGGAGCTTTCCCTTCAGCGCAGGATTCAGAATCTCGAGCCGGGTGTGCATCAGGAAGACCGAGCGATGGGGGTCGGTCAGGACTTCCTTCACCAGGCGATAGCGTCCCTCGGGATCGGAATTCGTGAGACGATAGAAGAGACAGTCCCGCTCCGGGAAGTCCAGGCGGTGGTCGAGATCGCGCTTCTCCTCGTGGAAGAAGGTCTCTCCATCCGTGACCAGGAACTGGAGGTCCCGGGTATTCGGGGAGTCGACGGAGGGATAGTAGATCTCATTCACGATCCCGTGGCTCAGCGTGAACCAGAGGCGGCAGCTCGTGTGGTAGGACGTCCCGAGGCCGTCCTTGGCGCTCGAGGACCAGCGCGGCTCGATCCCGGGGGCCCCGAAGGCCATGGAGCGGGGGGCTGAGCTCATCGAAGTTTCTCCGTCGCTTCCGAAGTCGCCGGACGTACCGGGACGCGGCCAGGGCAGACGATCCGACCCTAATGGATGAATCGCTCGGGCGATCGTCCCTGGCCCGCCTTCTCCCAAAGGCGGAACCCCCCGAGAAACGCATTCTTGTTGTCCCCCCGGCGACATCCGGGAGGCAGGGTCTTCAAGAGTCGAACATTGCCGCCCCCCAGGACGACGTCATCCGTCTGCAGGGCGGCCTGGAGCAGGGCGACGACCTTGGCCACGTGACGGCGCCACTTCTTCTTCCCGAGGCGTTCCAATCCCGCCAATCCGACATAGTCCTCATAGCTCCGGCCCTTCCGATACGGCAAGTGCGCCAGCTCCAGGGGCTCCACCAGCCCGTTCACCACCAGGGCCGATCCCAGGCCGGTCCCCAGTCCGAGAAAGAGCATCCTCCCGTTCCGGTAACTGCCCAGCGCCTGCATGGCCGCATCATTGAGGATCTTGATGGGCCGGCCGAAGGCCCGGGAGAACCCGAATCCGACCCAGCCGGGCCCCAAGTGGTGGGGATCCAGGATCGGCCGTCCGTGAACCACCGGCCCGGGATAGCCCATCGAAATGACGTCATAGGTCCAGCCCGCCGTGGCCGTCTTGACCCCCTCGACCATCGCGGCGGGGGTCATGCCCGGGCCGGAGGAGAACTTCGCTTCTTTCCGTGACCCCGATGCCAACATCTTGACATGGGTTCCGCCGACATCGATCACCAGGACCTTCATGGGACAGCCTCCCCGGGTGGAGCGAAGAGGGTGAATCGACCGGAAGGGCGGCTGGGAAGGGAGTTTCGGCGCGGACGGATCGTGGCTTCCACCTTCCTCCTTCCCCTTCGGACGGGGTCCATCCTATAAGACATAGGGGCGGGTGCGTCCACCGTATTCTTCATCGGCGGGAGAGATCCGGGAGTCGTCTCCGGGCGCTCCAGGAGGCCGGGAGAGTTCGGGCTCGGCTCCTCAGGAGTGCCCGGTTCACGGCGCTCCCCGACGAAGGCGTTCACGAACGCTCGCCGAGGAAATATCCGACAGCATTTCCACCGCGGACTTTCTATAATCGGACTCCACCCTATCGAGGAGCTTGGGAGATCGCATGGGCTTCAGCAAAGATCCGGAGACCCGTTTCGTCCGGTTCAAGCAGATCCTCGTCGTCGATCAAGATGAGGCGTGGGCGCTGGTCATGCGGGACGCGGTAGCGAGGGGGGGATTCTGCGTCGTCCTGTCGACCTCGATCGAGGATGCCGTCCGCACGCTTCGCGAGCAGGCTCCGGATCTGCTCCTGGTGTCGTGTCTTCTGGATGGCCAGGCCTCCGAGATGCTGCTCCGCGAGATCGACGGTCTCAAGAATGCTCCCCCCGTCGTCCTGGTGGGGTTCAAGGACGGCGACCCCCGGTGGGAGACCTGGAAGCCGCGGTCTTTTGTGACCGTCGTCCGGCAGCCCTTCAAATCCGAGGATGTGCTGGAAGTCGTCCGGGTGCTGTTGGAGTCGTCCTGGGAGGATCCCGCGGGCGACATGGGGCGAGGGCCCAGGACTCCGACTCCCTAGGATCTCCCGGGACGTCGATCGAGTCCTCCGGCTCCGGACCGGAAGTCCCGCGGGACCGACGAACGACCGACCCCGGCTTTCTTCGCGCGAGAGGCGACCGACGTCAGGGCGCCGGTTTCACCCACACGGGGCTCGACCAGGCCATCTCGTCGTCGGTTTGGATGACGCGCACGTAATACCACTGCTCGGCGCTCTGCGCCGCCCATTCCGGATCGCTCCAGCGGATCCGTCGTTCCCCGGCGACCAGAGGCGCTTCCACGCTGCCCTCCGAGTAGAGCACCTTCGAGCGTCCCAGGATCTCGATCGAGCGGATCGGAGCGGCACCCCGGACATACAGGTCGAGCGTCGGCGCCTCCTTCGAGGTCCATTCCTCGCCCATGACATGGGAGCCGCTCTTCAGGTCGAGCACCAGACCGTAGGTCGTCGATCCGTAGCAGTGGCGGTCCCAGATCGCCTGCCACACGGCATCGCGGGAGTTCTCCGGGGCGTAGACGCAGGCGTACGCGACCCCATACCCGTGATCGCTGCTGGCGATCACTCCGACATGGTAGCCCTTCTCGAGCGCGTTCCAGTAGAAGCCCTTCTTGTTCCGCGTGTTGGTGAATTCGCGCGGACAGCCGGAGTGTTCGTACGAGCCCCGGCAGGCCTGGAACACCTCGCAGACGCGCTGATAGCGGTCGTTCTGGACCTCCCAGGCGGTGCCCATGGAGGGGTCGGCGCCCGTATGCGGAATGGTGATGGCCTTCACGGCGGCCTGATCCAGCACCTTCCAGCCCCCGGCCAGGGTCGACGACGCGGCGATGCTCTTGTCCAGACGCTGGGTCGGCCGCGAGGGGAAGAGCGTGTTGTGGTGCCCGTGGGGAAACAGGAGCGACCATTCGAGGTTGTACAGCACGCTCATGAAGCCGGGGATGTGATAGAGGTCGGCGAGCTTCTGCTGCTTCCACCAATAGTAGTCGATCACGTCGTAGCCCGCCTGCCGCGGATCCTCCGCATGATCGCTGAGACCGAAGAAATCGTAGCGGCAGATGTCGGTGCCGTACCGGTACAGGTCGTCGGGGGTGGGTTCGCCGCCCTGGCTGCAGCGGGAGACGTTCGAATGCCGGTGCAGATCGCCGTACAGAAGCCGCGCGGGCTTTCCCGCGATCTCGGTCATATAGGGTTCCATGCGGGGTCGCAGCGGCATCGCGGTGTCGGTCGGCTTCGGGGACTCGGCCAGAGGCGCGTGATCGGGGGTGCCGGAGGACGCGGCGGCGACGGTCGCGAGATAGATCTCCCCATTCCAGCCTCGGCGGCTGTCGAAATCGCGGTGATGGTCATGCGGGACCGACTCGTCGTGCGCCGTCACTTTCGCGCCCCGGTCGATCAGGGCGCTCCGGTGCTCCCCTCCGTAGGCCACCCGGATCCCCTCCGCGGAGCAGGCGAGCCCGGGTTCCTCCAGGTAGCCATCCGCATCGGCGAAGCGGACGGGATCCTGCCATTTGCCCTGGCGGAAGGGACGGCCCACGAGGTCCCAGTAGTAGCCGATGCCCGGAACGTTGGCCGCGCGCCGAAGGGCGCGGTGGAAGATCCACGGCTCGCCTCCCGGACCGACCGCGACCTTGGCCATCCCGCAATTGGCAAGGAGGTACCCCGGGGGCGCGGTGATCTCCTCCCGGGGCTTCCCAGGCGTCCGGATCGTGTCCCCGTCGAGCACGCGAACCTCGATCGACGATTTTGCCCCCGCCTTCCCGTGCGTCTCATCCATGGTCTTCTTCAGATTGGCGCCGGTGATGGTGGTCCGTCCGGATGTCGCGTGGGCGGGGATCAGGACCACGTCCCAGCCCACCCAGATCGAGCCGTCCGGCGACGCGGCGATCGACGGATGGAGGTCGTACTCGCCGCGTGCGGAGAGCCGCCGGGGCTCGGCATCGTTGCGCTTCCAGTAGATGTCGTAGTCGCCGTCCTGAAAGCCGCACCACACGGTGTGGACGTTGCCCTTGCGGTCGAACGCGACTGCGGGATCCCAGCCGTCGACGCCGGGTCCGTTGAGCACCTCCGGAGCGGTCCACGAGGTGCCGTCCCAGAGGCGCCGATAAATGTCGTAGGCCTTGCCGGTGTGGAGCTGGTAGACGATCGCGACCCGGCCGTCGGCGGCGCACGCAATCTCGGGATTCTGGTGGGCCCGGGATTCCTCGGGAAGCAGCCGGACGGCGGGGGACCACGAGTCGCCCGATCGCCGGCTGTACCAGATCGACGAGACTTTGTCGGGCTCGGAGGTCGTCCAGACGCACCACACGTCGCTGCCGCAGGAGCCCAGCGCGGGACGGATGTACTGGCCGGGTTTGGGAGAAAGGACGAGGGGTGGCGAAAGGATGTCCTTCTGGCGCGACGCCACGACCAGATCGTCGGCGTCATGGTTCTTGTAGCGGACCCAGGCCATCCAGGTCGTGCCGTCCGAGGTCTCCGTCACGGACGGCTGGTTGTCGTAGGTGCCTCCGGCCGAGAAACGGGTGGACGCGACGGTGCGGAGATCCGGATCGGGGGTCGCCTTTTTCTTCTTTCCATCCTG
>Ga0070731_10000486_pt1 | contig 53238 bp, 35 predicted proteins | sample Coa_R1_2_FD_66448 | JGI IMG/M metagenome (GOLD analysis project Ga0070731, IMG submission 66448) | Surface soil microbial communities from Centralia Pennsylvania, which are recovering from an underground coalmine fire - Coalmine... | ecosystem: Environmental > Terrestrial > Soil > Unclassified ... | reverse complement strand
TCGCACTCGCAACGCATCCTGCGGGTCGCGATGATGCTCATAGCGGAGAGTCGCACGATCCACAGGAATCAGCCCCGCCGCGCGCCGCTGGCTTAAATCATGAGCTTGTTGAGCCCACTCGGCCAGCTCGCGACGCATGCGAGGCTTCAGAGCTTTTTTGCGACGATCTCCTGCAGGATGTGGCGATCCAGACTGAGATCCGCTACCAGACGCTTCAACTTGTTGTTCTCTTCCCGAAGCTGCCGCAATTCGCGCAGCTCGTTCAGACCCAGACCTGCATACTTCTTCTTCCAAAGATAAAAGCTCTGCTGGCTGATGCCATGCTTGCGGCAAACCTCGACCACTGTCGACCCCGCTTCAGCTTCCCGCAGCACCCGCAGTATCTCCTCCTCCGTATGTCCGCGCTTGCCCATCCCGACCTCCTCCTCGTCTCTTCCAGACAATCACGGGGGCCGCGAACTCTCAACTTACAAACGGAGTAGTTTTTGGGTTTTGGGTCAAATATCCTCGGCATTGATTGCTTCATTGGGGTTGTCGCGGCTAGGTGTCAAAATCAAAAAGAACCCATCGGAGATTCGCGCCGCATGATAGTAGCGGTCAACCAGCAACGCTGAAGTAATTCCATCTGGACTCACTGCTTTGGCGACCACCGTGTTCTTGGTCTCTTCAGCTTTGCAACCAATCAAAGCGATTGCCAACAGGATTCCGAACCACGTACTCAAGCTCAACACATCTGCTGAGATGAAGCTCCTCTTAGATGTAACCGTCATCTTAGCAGTCACCTTTCTTGGCCATTGCAAGTCCTTGTCGGATTTGCTCATTGTCGCCGGGCCAGTCGCCATGATACTGAGAAAAGATCGGCGAGCCATATTTTCCTTGGAATTTCCCATAAATGCCCGCACCGAACTGACAGGCCTGCCCTCCGAGCCACGTGTTGAATCCGAATTGAGAGCAAGTGACGCCGAAATTAATATTTCCAGCCGCGATATTCTCTGGGGTATTTCCTGCCCAGGTTTTAGAATCCCATGCCCCACCGGTTTGAACGAGGCCAACGTAGAGTCCTGCGCTGCCGATGGCGACTTGGGAGACAACCGGGACCGCACCGAAATTCGACGCGACAGGGTTTTTGCGGAGCACTATGGTAATTCGAAGACAAGTGAACGACGAGTGGCAGATCGCATCGAACAGGGACAATTCGAATCGCTCAGCGGTGAGAATTGCAGCCGAAACGCCGCGAAATGGAGCGGCCGCGTCTATAGCCTGCAAAATGACCATTACTTTTTACTTCACTGCGATGAGAGTTCTTGAAAGCGGATCTGAGATAATCACTCGGCCGGGTAGATGCGAATCAGATGGGGATCCATCTTTTGCTTCACCTCGCAGCCTTCTATCAGCGTGTCCGGAATGAGATATAACGACGGCTGTCGAGGATCGTATTGAATTGTCAATTTCCGATCGATCATTCGCTTGATCAGCGATTCACCGGGCTCCGTGTTCGGAACAAGCGTGAAACGACCAGAGTAATACACCTCATTGACCTTATAGGAGAAAGCAAAAACCGGGACCTTGACCAAACCGCGCAGGGTGGTCGAAGCTACCTCCACATTCCCGAATTCGACTGTCCCTTCCGTGCTTGGCCATCCCCTTGCATTTTGAACGCGCCGGAATTGCCACAACCACCAACCGCAAGGCAGAACAACTAGGCACAATAGTCCACCAATAATTGTTATTCCAGTTTTATCCATCGAGGTACCATCACGATGTTTGACCCTTGGATGCCTCTCTGTTCAGACGTCTCCTATAGGCCTTCCGAAGAGATACCAAGGTCACGACAGCTATCACTAGGTCCACAAATACCCCGCCAACGAAGATAGAGAGCGGAAAGCCGTTAGCGATAATACTCTTGCCCGTACGAATCGCATTCAGCAGAATCAGGACCCAGACAATGAATGCGATCAAAAGCCCTCGAACTCTGCCTTTGTGTTGTTTGGAACGGGGTCGGCGGAGCAATTCTGGGGTGGCGGGGGCGAGCAACCCTCTCCCAGCTCGCCACACGGCAGTCCAGGGTCGTTTGGCTTGAATCCCGAGGAATCAATGAAATCAGTTGGGTCGTCATAGGCATAAGCGTAGATATTTGTTCCTCCCGACAATCCGATGGGATCGTCGCTCATGAAACGGTCCGTTAAGGGACTGTTTTCAACTCACCTGCTAGGCGGGTCCATCCCATTAGGTCACCGCCATAACCACGTCAGGCTGGCAGTTCCACCGTATCCAAGTCCTACCCCGCTACCGCTGTTTGCGCAGTTCTTATTCGGGGCATAGATGAATCTTTCAACTCAGGGAAATCCAACATATCGAATATTGGTTCCCTTGAACGAGAATTTCTGCTTCTCAATTAAGCCTTTAGTGAGGCCGCAACTCTCACATTTTATTGCGAGCGAATTTGGCCCATCAGCATGAATCGTTAGGCCAGCTCGACCGGCAACAAAGACAGGTTTAGAACTATGGAAAGCTCTCTTCAGCTCGTTGCCAGTGTAAAGATGTGTGTCAATTACTACAAAGTACGTATCACCACTCAAAGCAGTATTGTCTGATCTCCTCACCAGCATGGCAATGCGATGAGGGGAAATGGTCAAAGATTGAATAATCTCGAATCTTCCCGAATCGAGGACTCCTGTGAATGCCAATGCAAACCAAATAGAAATGGCGCAAACAACTAATAATGCAAGAGCCCAGGTTAATCGGCGCGTGAGTGATTTCATTCGTGGCACCCCGCTGCTCTCATCGCTTGCCCGACCTTGATCGATGCGTTGTCACTCGGCGTATCCATGAAAGTCCACGGTGAACCAAATGAGGCCTTTCCAAATAGCGCAGCCACGTACTGAGCTTGACCGGCCGCATACTGACAAAATAAAGCTCCGTATGGGCATGTGATTCCGAAGCTGATATTACCAGCGTCGACACCGAGTTGATTATGGTATCCCGGACCTGGCTGATTCTTGATATCGTTAGGCCCCCCAGTATTCACAGCCTCAAAGTATCCATACATGCCCCCTAATAAGCTGCTCAGAACCGGGTTAGCATACGGGTTAGCGCCTGCTCCTAACTGACCAGCGGCGATGTAACCTTGAGCTGTTGCAATCTGCTGCTGCGCCGTAGTACCTGCTGCGGCCAAGGTAGAATTGGCGCACGGATTATTTGGGGCCGGAAGACCTCCGGCAGCACTTGAAACTCCACCGCCGGACGCGGGGCCGCCAGAAATCTCCAAGACGCTTCCTGATCCCATTTCTAGAGTCCCCCACTGCATGCCGACAAGCGAGACAGTCCCAAAGTAGCCTGGTCCGCTAATCGAACCCATTGGCCAACTTCCGTACCAATACCCAAAATCGCTGACAACCTCCGTTATCTGCATCAAGTCGAATATGTTAGCTCCCTGAATGGGGGGGCCCGGATGATCAGTTCCACCGCCACATGGGTCTCCTTCAATGCTGCACTGTCCAGGGCCATCTATTTGCAGCCCGAGGGAATCAACAAGCGACGAAGGTTGATTCGCCACATAAGCGTACCGGTTCCACGTTTGCGGACTCGTCGGATCGGCGGAGGCCAACCCAGCTGGGTCAGGAGAAACCCACCTTCCTTGCGAATGACTCAGCCGCCGAAATGTGAAATCGTAGAGGCTCGATAGCGTGTCCTGGTTCTGGCCTGTAAACGAGGCGTCGGAAGCTCCTGAGCCCAAATAGGGCTCGCCAAACGGAGCATAAGCCGTGCTCGAATAGAGTGTCCGGCTTTGTGTCGAAGCTAGACGTGAACTGCCCAGCCAATCGGCATGCCGGTAGTATGCGAGACCTGAGGTTGTGTTGTACACCGCGGTGCCGCCGCCGGGTAAGGGCACAAACGCCTTGGTCAATGTCGTTCCGCTCATAAGCGCGACCTTGCCGATCGGGCTGTACAAGATCTGAGTGTATCCTGACCCGGTTTGCTGCTCAACCACGCGGCCCAATGCATCATAGATTGTAGCCAGCGTATTGACCGATGTCAGGTTACCCCAGTTTGGATCCCAAGCATATGCGTTTCCGAGATTGTCGGTCTTCGTGTTGCCATCGGCGTCGAAGCTCATTCCACTGACAACGGGTTGATTCGCGGAATTGTATGATGCTGGCAGAAATGAAGTGCCAAGGCCATTCGCCGTCTTCGATATATTGCCAAACGCATCGTAGCTGAAACTTTGGCTGCCTTTGGTGCCGCAACTGATTCCTGCCGCACGTGCGAGATCGTCATATGAATACGTGCAAGACTGAGTGTCAGTGCTGCCAGAGACATTGTCGGCGATGCCCAGGCTTGCCAGCGTGCCATTGGTGTTCCACGTGAGGGTACCGGTGTCGGACTGACCATTCACGTTGAACGCGTAGGTCTCAGGCCGACCTGTATTCAGGTAATAGGTGAAGCTGTCGCTATCGGACGACCCGTATGTCACGCCGGTGAGGGATCCAACCGGATTCGAGGTGCCTGCCATGTCGTAGGAAACGCTCGTGACTGGATTGGGACCTGATCCCGCTGTGACTTGCGTATAACGTCCTTCGCCATCGAGTCCAGCGCCGGTGGTCGCACCGTAGTTCATCGTAGGAACGGAAGGGATCCCACTCAGCGTCTGGAGGTTCCCCGACGGCCAATACCCCGCTGAGGTGTGGTAATAAGTTCCCGAGTGCGACGTCCATTCGTAAAAATCGGTCAACTCTCCCCGCGGGGAGTAGCTGAACCACTCGTCGCTGTAGACAGTCGAACCACAATTCGTTGTCGCGGCCTCGACTAAGCGCGCCTTCGTGTTTACGACCGTCACGCCGCTTGGGGGCGTCACGCTCGTGTCGTAGTTGTAAACGTGGCACACGGAATTCCAGCCGCCGCCATTCAGCCGATTCAGGGCATCGTAGTAGAAACAAGTATGGTTTCCCGCCCCGTCGACTTTGCCCGTCAGATTGCCTGGCGAGGCAGGAGTCGTGGTGCAAGCCGAGTCGTAGGTGTAGGTCGTGGTTGCTGACTCGGGGTTTGTTTCCGACGTCATGCGCCCTGCCATATCGTAACCATAGGATCGGGTCTGGGGACTCGTCTGAGCGTTCTGTGTAACGGTGAGCAGGCGGCCCAGAGCGTCATAAGTGTATTTAGTCCAGAAGCCGGTTTGGGTTGTCGTCTGGTTGCAGGCGCCTCTTCCAGTGAGAGTTGTCGAAATCTCGCACACCGATGTGAGCCGGCCCAGCCCATCGTATTCCAGTTGCTTCTTGAAAGTTTGCGAGCCGGTGACCGTAACGAGCACGTCGTTGTTTGTATACGTGTATGCTGCGGACCCGCCATCGGCCGCTGAGACCTGAGTCGGCCTGCCAAGTGCATCATAGTTGACCGTCGTTGCAGGTGCCGACGAGCTTGTTCCTCCCTGGGTAGCTTTGAACGGCATCGTGAATCGATCTGGCAGGCCTACGTTGTTGTAGTCCGTTTCCGACGTATCGTATGTTGTGAGGGTCGGCCCTTGCAGGCGCTGGGTCAGAATCGATCTGCCAAAGCCGTCCACGGTCGTGCGTACATCCACCGTTGAATTTCCGCTATTGAAGGGCAAGGAAGATTCCACCGCGGTGGGACCTGTGTAATAGTTGAGACTGGTTTGGTTGTTTTCCTGATCGACCGTGTTGTCGGGCCGCCAGAAATCGGCGTTCGTATAGTTCGTCTTCACGATTTGGCCATTTTCGTCCGTAAGCTGTGTCATCACGCCGCCCGTGCAATTCCAGGTCATCGACTTGCTGAGACTCAGTGGCTCGGATACAGACGTCACGAACGAATTTCCGCATGATGCGGAGCTGTAATTGTAGGTGGTTGTTGCACCATGGAAGTCAACGGCGGTATTGAGATTGCCGGTGTCGTAGTACGTGTACGTGCGGCTGATCGTCGATCCGCCACTTGTGGTCTGGTAAGTCGCCGTCGTCAAATTGCCACGCGAGCCGCTGATCGAGGCATGTTGCGGGGTTCCGGTTGTAGAGGTGACGCTCGTTTGGTCATAGCCGAACGAACTCGCAGCAAGGAGGACCTTCGAGCCGGTCGTCCAATCGTAGACGTTTACGCTTGCGGGTTGCCCAACAATGCCGTTCGACAGAGTTGCGTAGGTCACTGCAGTCTCTCGAATAAGGTGAGAAGTTCCCGGCGCTCCGCCTGTCGAGACCCCGTAGTCGTACTCCTTGTCATCCGTCGCAAGTCCATAGGTGTTGTAGAGAGTTTCCGAGAGCCTGGTGCTGCCGTTGGGGAGAGCGGTGTAGGCATCCACCTGGCTGATGATCGAGTGCACAGTTGCAGTCGAACAACTCGCGTAATTCGCGTTGTAGCAATGCGTGGTTGTCACGAGGAGGGTCGAACTTCCCTGGTACACCTTTCTCTGCGTCTCGTAAAAACTGTAGGTGGCTGCAGTATTCGTGCCGTTGGTCGTCGAGTCTTCAGCAAAATTGATGACCGAGTTGTTGCCATTGGGATCAACGACAGTCGTGGTCCACGTCGATCCTGGACCTGGGGTACCGGACACGAGCTGCCGTGTGTAGCTCCACGAACCGGTATCCGTGCTGAGCTGGCGCGTGAGACTGGCAGTCGAGCCGTCGCTCTCGATGCCGTTGCTTCCGCCGGTGTACCCGTAGTCCACAGTTCCACCGGTCGGAAGGGAAACCGATGCGATTCTTCCTGTGACGCAATTGTTGGCGTAGGTTCCGCTGAGAGGTGTGCAGGATCCCGGTGTAGCTTCGTAGGTGAACTGATACTCGGTGGTGTCGGGGAGTTGAATACTGCTGACCAACGCAACGCTTGTTCTTCCGAATTCGGCTACTCCTCCGACCCCGAAGTCTGTTGCCACGGTGTACTGCGTGTAATTTACCGTGTACTTGGCCGCGCTTCCTGAAGGAGCCGTGTAGCTATACGTTATTGGGCTGCTGGGAGTCCCGGTGCCTGCGAGCGTCAGAACGGCAGTGCTTCCAGACAGCGTGTCGTAAAACTGCCTCGTGCTGCTATTCACCGAAACGTAGTTCCCGTTTGCATCTTGGGTGCTTCCGCTCCCACCACCACCGCCGACGTTCGTGGCCACGATGGCCCCGAACTTGGTCGTGACTTTGTCCCCGGTTTGGTTTGCGGGGGCGGTGAGCGAGTATCCAGAGCCGTCCGTAGCCACCGCTTGCAAGGTCGGGCCGTAGGTCGTGCCGCTACAACCGCCACTGCCAACCTTGTCCCAGGTACTGCCAGGAAACGGATGTGATTGTCCCAGCCAGTCGTAATAGGTGTACGTTGAAGTGTAGGTAGTGTAGACACCGAATCCGCCTGAGCATTTGATCGGCGTCCCTTGCGAGTCTGTCGTTGCCGTATACAAATACCCGATGGTGGCAAGGGTCTGCGCCGTCCATCCCCAATTGGCTGCAGGAACCCACTGCAAAGTTCCGTTTACTGTTCCGGGCGTCCAAATCGAGCTGTCGTAGCTGAGAGCGTAGTCGAATGGCACTCCGCGCCCGGCCTTGTGCAGTATCGGAACAGCAAAGTGAACGTTGAGATTGCCGAGATTGATCGAATCAAACGGGCCGCCGCCAAAGCTGCCAAACGCTTGCGTTCCCGTCGCCACCTGAGCTGAGAGCGAAGTGCAAAGCAAAAAGGTCAGCAGAACGAAACTCTTGCGCGCACATTTCATCATGTTCTTTCTCCGCAGGCACTGCCCAATATCTAGCTGATGGCGAAGAGACTGAGTGGCAATCCAGCGTTGAAGGAAACGCTCGTGACCTGGATGTCGATCATCAGCAGGCCCTGTTGGTATCGCTGGATATGCATGGGCACCACAACGCCGCCGACCGTCTGATAATTGGAGAATTCGATTTCAATAGGTATGTTCGCCGTGGCATTGTTATCCGGATGTGCGTCAAAATCGATTGCCACGGGGAGAAATGTGGCGGCATCGAGGTAAAAATCCATCGTGCTGAGTTGTTGTGGATTGATGCTCGGCCCCGCACTCGCAGAGATTTGAAACTGGTAGGAGCGCAGATGCTGAACCGATTGGCCATCGTGATCTTCGAGCCCTACATATGCCAGCACGGCGTTCTTGCCGCCGGCGAGAGAACTGAATGCAGGAAAGAACCAGGCGGCATCTGTCCAGCAATTGTGGGCCGCAAAGTCCCCAGACGAATTGTCTGGATTCGTCCATCGACCGAGCGGCCCACCCGTCTGCGCGTCGCGGATCTCGGAGCGGGTTCCTTCCGGCAAAGCCAAATCCATTCGGCTCTCACTGGTTCCGAGCGCCCTAAGGGTGGCTGTTCCTGATTGGCTCTGATCTTCCCCGGTGCTCCATGTGACGCTTCCGGTCATCGTTACATCAGCGAGCGATTGTCGACCCGCAAGCGCAGTTATGGCTTTGGAGGCTATCGCTAGGGCTTGTGGATCGCTTGCGGGAGGGGCTGCCCCTTGGCCAACAGCAGGCGTTTGCAAGCTCAAAAAGAAACAAGCTCCAACTGTGAAGTGATGGATGAGTTTGTGACGGATGACTCGCCGGTTTCCGATGCCGAAACACCCCGGAATTGCCATTTGTATCTCCTGCTTGCGCACACTCCGAGCTACGAAGCTGATTTTGAAGCAGCAACCATAACGTCAAAGAGAGTCCAAACAGGCGGCGGTCTCTCTTCACGACACGTTGATAGGATTTTCGTTGCGACACAAAAAATGCATCGAACTGGCAAATTTGTCAATAATATTTTGCAGACACGGGCTGATCTGAGTTACGCAGTTACTAGAAACTAAATAAGGTCCGCTCCCGGGAGTTCGGTTCTACATCTGGCGATGACTCGCCCTGCTGCGGTGCGCGCCTTCACGGTCGAGCCCGTTCGTTCGCCATTCCGCCCATCGGGATTAGGATAAACTCGCACTCGGTTTTTCCAGCGGAGCACGAGATCACGGCGTCGCGGACGATGCGCCCCTTGAAGCCCCGGGGGACCAGACGCGGCATGCTGAGTTCCTTGATGGCTTGTATAACGCCTTGCCGAGACGACGACCCACTCACCTCCATCGCCCCCGCGATTTGCCTCGCATCCAATTCAAGGCGGAAAGTGTCTGACCAAGAAGATTTTGTTGGCTCCAGTTTCAGCTTGAACGTTCGTTCCTGCAGCAGCGCTGTGCTTGGATCTAAGGTTGGAGCCCGTACTCCTTCCGACTCAAGGTGCTCCATTCGATTCTTGAGCTGCTCGTAGGCAGGAGGGACATTCGGCCCAGTGCCGGGCAACGGCGGCCTCATCGTTGAATAGATGCGCATTGCCTCCTTGCGATCCCCGAGTGCTTCCTCCAGTTCGCCAAAATGCAGTGAGGTTTCCCATTCCGGCCGGTTGTGCCACGCAGCCTCGAGATAGTCGCGCGCCTCATCCAGCTTGTTCTGTTTGAGAAGGATGAAACCAAGCGTATCCCAAGCGGCGACTGCTAGAGTGGATCGTTCAAAAGCCGCCGGATTGGCTTCACTGACCTCCGCGTCCGCAGTTTGGCTTGCCAGAAGGTCGAGAGAACGCCGTGATTTCTCCTCGGCAAGCGCCAAGTCCGTGTTCGTTCGCGCCAACACGTAGGCGGCGTCATTCAGAAGATTGGCATTATCGCTCTCCGCGGTGAGCAGCTTCTTCATCAGCACAGCTGCATCGGATTCCTGGTGATTACGGATCAGGTAGTCTCCCAGCGCGGTCTGGAGAAAGGGCTTGTCTGGGGCAGCATCGATCGCGCGACGCAGGGTGGCGATTGCATCCGGCACACTCTTCCTAGCCTGGACCGACGCGAGCATCAAGTCGGTCGGCTGATCACCCGCGTCGCGATCGAAATACGATTTCAACACCGTCTGTGCGCCGTCAAGATCTCCCTGCTGCCTGAGCATCATCCCCGCATAGATGCGAACCACATAACTCTCCTGGGGGTGATGCGCCAACTCGTGGCGAAAATCCTCTTTTGCATCATCGAAGCGGCTCTGGCGCATGGCGACATATGCGTAGTTGCTCCAAAGGAAAGGCTGCTCAGGGTTCAGTTGTTTCGCTTCGTCCAGCTTCGCCTGTGCCCCATTCAAATCGCTGATGCGCTCGAATGCCACCGCTTCCCCGATCAAACGCGCAGCGTCGGCGTTGTTGGTCCCTGAATCCGCAGCGCGGTTCGCCGCGCTTGCAGGAGCCATCAACCGAACCCACGCGAGTTCCCCAAGTGAAATTTCCTTGGTGAAATCCTTGTATTGCTCCCATGAGGCTGCCGTCAACCTCGATTGAAGAACCACGAGTTTGCGCTCCGCCGTAAACTCACCGTTTTCGAACTTGTACGTAACGTCGAAAGTCGCAAAAGCAGTCTTGGCGTGGACGGCATCTGGCACCTCGGCGCCGTAACCGGCCGGGAGTTGGATTCTGCAAACGGCGTTCTCCGTGCGCAGCGCCCCCAAGTCAATCTCAGATTCCGGTTGTTTATCGGGCGGATCCGGTAGTCCGAGTGTCGCCGGAAATAGAGGTATGATGCGCAGATTGTCCCAATCACCATACGGCTTGCGGGTGTAGTCGTAAGTCAGTTCCATCGGCTGGCTGGTATCGTCTGCGCGCGAAAAATTCGAGTCACTTGTTGTGCCGCCGAAGCCAAGCATGCTGGCGATTGACTGGGAACCCTGATCCCATTGCGCAGGGGCGAGGTTCTGGCCGACCAACCGTATCAGGATTTCGTTGTCAGATCGAAAGCTCATCTTTACCTTTGCGCTCAGATCCCCGCTGGCATCAAGCGCCCCGGTCGCTTCGAAGGTATCTACAAATGGGTAAGGTAGTTGCGCCGGCGTGCGCTCGAGGTCGGCGTCGCCAGAAGTTCGAATGACCAGCGCCTGCTTGTCGCGGAGAGGAGACAGCAAAAGTTGGAAGGGAGCCACGCCAGGCGTCGAATCCATCCAGATGCGTCCGTTCGGCAACATCACAGTCGTGATCACATGATTGAAGAATGCTGGTGAGGGAAGTTCCGGGACCATCGCCAGGTTTGCCCCAATGAGCGCCGGTGCGGTTGTAAATCCCTTGGCATGCAAGAGTGCTTCGAGGAGCGTGTCCTTGTCCTTGCAGTCGCCGTACTGATTTGTCAAAACGTCTGCCGCCATGTGCGGTTGGTATCGGCCAACGCCGAAATCGATCCCCACATACCGAATGCGCGTGGACACGAAGCTGTACAGTGCTTGCACCTGATCGAGCGGCGAATGGGCATCGTGCGTGATCTTTTCCGCTTGCGCGCGCAACTCGTCGCTGACCGCAATGCGCGGCGTAGACAGTTCCCGATACCAGTCCCCAACCTCTGCCCACGAATGAAACGTTGTCCAGGCTACATCGGGTTTGATCTCGGTGGGCGGCGCGGAGGCTTCTGTCTTTGGCTCCGATGAAGTTGGCTTGAGCTGCTTGCCATTCCACGCGTAAACGCTCCGCCCATCCTTCTCGGTGATCACCGGCTTGTGGTCCGGGCTCCAAATCTGGACGTATTTTCCAGCCGGAACATCGAGGGTCAGCGTCTGAGAGAGCGTGACCGCATTCTTTTCAAATCCGTAGCTGTTCCAGAACTGTGAGGGCGCCTCGGGATTCTTGCGCTGGACATGCACTCGGTACTCGAGCACGTCACCGACGCGCAACCCGCGCACTGGAATCTGCAATTGCTTCAAATCCGAGTAAAGCGGCGCTTGCTGAGTGACTGGCGCCGGCATGTCCATCGCGCCGGATACCGGAGTCTCAGTCGTGCTTCCATCAGAATGGTGTGCCACCACGCCCTCGATCTGCGGGCTTTCGGTGGCTGAAGCGTAAGCGACAGACAGAACGCTGAACTGCCGCGCTCCAGCCTCGCTCTGCAGTCGAACCCATTCATGCACGTCTTTTTCGCCCGTACCGTCAGCCTCGTACCGATAGAGTGTTTCCGCCTTCTCCACTACCAGCGCCTCTCCTGCGTACGGAGGCGCGGCAGTCTGAATCGTAGTCGCACTTGTTTTGGTCTGCCCGGGGCAGGGGATCCAAACAATGAGCGCTGCAAAGGCGAACAGTGGCTCTCGGCATCGCCTACAATTCGAGTAGACCGCGTGTATTGGCATGGAAGCGGGTGCAGAATAGCACAATTCTGATCCAGGAGCCTTCCCCGAAAAGTCCTTCCCCGAAAAGTGGGACATTGCCATAAAGAGTCCGAATGAATGCCGCAGACCGGCACCCTTGAGTCCGCTTCCCCCGGCAACGACTCACTTCCCCTTTTGACAACTGCCAACGTCGTTAGGTCATTCCTCTTGCCAGGCTCTTCCATTTGCCAAGTCTTAGCTGCGCCGCTTCCGGTCCATGGGAGCAATTAGCGAACCAAGATCTTGGGGATGCGCGGGTGATCGGACTGCTTCTTCAAATAGTTTGCCGCTTCCGCCCGTTCGATTTGTTTCAATAATAGGAAGCGCAGTCTAGATGCATGCTCGGAATCCAGTCCGAGGTTACCGTGCTCTTCCAACACGGTAAGCGCATTCCGTAGATCTTGAATGTAGTGACGTCCGTAAAAGATCATCGGCGGCAATGATATCAAGCGCACCTTCGGGGTCGCCGTTGGGGCCGAATCGGCCCCTCTTTGTGGTGGCTTCTCCCTGGGAATTGGCCTCCGGATGCCGGGAAGCTTCTTGGGCCTGGAAGTGTCCCGATGCATTCACTTTGACCCTGAGAGCGTTGCCATGGCCGCTGCAATATCTTCGGGAATGTCTGGGCATCCAAGGCTCGTGCGGGCGTCGGCCCAACCTTGCTGCAACTAGTTGGCCTGAAGCAACCAAGAAGCCATTGAGGGCTCCCACAGAGCTGCCCGAGATGGTATCGAAGTGCTTTCCGGCAAACCGTAGGGCGAGCAGGGCGCCCATCTGATAGGCACCTTTTCCGCCGCCTCCCTCAAGCACAAGGCCACATTTTTTTGACATCCTTAACTTGCTCCAGTTTGGTCATATTCACGTTAACGCCTATCTCTCGACATAGGGAGCCAATCGGGGTTTTGAAAATGCGTCGGCTGAAGGATCATGTAGTCCCTGTGGCGGCGAGTTTGCCTGGTCCAACACCAAGGGCTTGTCGATTTCCCGTGTGCCGAGAAGGGAATCAGCTTCAGTGCTTTGCCTTCAGAGACTCGAATTGGAGTGCAAAGTATAGTCGAACCCGCCACAACAGACCTCCACAGACAGCCACAAGGTTCTCTAGGGGGAGCACCTGGTCCCGAACCGGGTTCGATGGCCTGTTGAAATTTCTTGAATACTAATGTTTCCAGATTTGCGCTATGAGCGCATCTCCTCATGGGAACTAGGAAGTTCGTGACCTCAGGCGAATGTTCGGAGATGGTCGGAAAGACCGGTCGCGCTTTTTTTGTAAATCCTTCATCGCGAGAGTTCTTCTTCACCGTCGTTCCATTGCGGTCGAATGCGGGCAACAGAGAAGCTGTGCCGCCGCGTGCCAACAAGGAATCCTCATTAGCTTATCGCTTCCTCGCATAGCGCGTGTGCACCTAAAAACGCAAGCTCAATCCTGGGGCCCGACACCACTATTTTGTCACCTCTAGCTGTTTTGACTGCAACGGCAGGTCGTCGAAACTGCGCCTCAAGTTATCTCTGGCGGTCTTTCGTTTGAGGAATTCAGCCATCTCGGCGTCCGCTGCGTTCGCGTCTCCGGCCTTGCGGCTAGCTTGGCTTAGGTGGTAATAGGCAGCCACATTCGTCGGGTCCAGGTCGATGGCGCGCTTTAGGTAGGGCAAGGCTTGCTCCGCGGAGTTCGAGGCGAACAATACCAAGCCCAGCCCTTCGTTGGCATCCGAGTCGTCAGGCTGCAGAGAAAGGGCGCGCCGATAGCGTTGTGCTGCTCCCGTAGGATTGTTTTGCTGCATTGCGATATCACCGAGCCGGCATTCCGCCTTTTCGTCGGTCGGATCATCTTCCAGCGCCTTCTCATATTCGCTTTGTGCTTGCGCCCGGTCGGCTGCGTCCTGTGATACGTTGAGTACCTCGCCGAGAGCAAAATGTACTCCGGAAAGATGTGCATCTTTCGAGATTGCAAGCCGGTAGGCCGCAATGGCGCCTTCCAGGTTTCCCCGCTGTGCCATTCGATCCCCACGCACTTGGAACATGCGCGCTGACTGCGGGTCGAGATCCGCCATCGCAAGAAAGGAGCGATTCTCGAGCTGCGCATAGACCTGGTGAGCTGCATACAGAACGTCTGGGTTCTTTGGATCGAGCTTCTCAAGTTTTTCAGCGACTTCCGCAGCCCGGGCAAAGTCGCCCGATTCGAACCTCAAGCTGAACAGCTGCTTGGCAACGGCAATTCGCAACGATGGCTCTTCAAGGTGCGCGAAGGCCTCATCGAGCCGCGCCGTCGCCTCGGAATTTCGGCCGGCCTTCGCTTCAGAAAGACCGCAGAGAGCGGCGATGTTCCACAAGTCGGGCTTGGCTCGAAGCGCAGTCTCGAACTGACCGGCGGCATCAGCGAACTTGCCTTCCATGTAGTATGCGAGGCCGAGGTTGGAATGAGCGCTGGCGTTGCGGGGGTCGAGCTGCAGGACCTTCTTGTAGTCCTCCTCCGCAAGAGCCGGCTTCTGATCGTGAAGCTCCTTGGCCGCTTGCTGCTCCAGGCCGGTGATCTTGCTCCCGGAACTGGGCTTAACCTCCTGGGCGAACGCGCCGGACCCACGCGCCACGAGCGCAAAAAGAAGCATACCCATAAACGGCAAAATCTTCGAATTTCTCGAAGCTCCTTCGGTTCGCATCTTCCGCCGCCTGAGCATACCAGAATCGCTGATCCATCCCACCGCGATTGACAGTCTCCAAAAGAGGAGCATAGAACCATGATGGTACAGCCAAAACATCGCTTGCCATGGTGCATTTGCACCATCTTGTTCGACGCCGGTCCAAATAGAATGAGGGCCTACCCGCAAGCGGTGAGGAGTTAGAAATCCTCGGGACGGGAAGCCGGGTTAAGAGAGGGGCAGTGGATACAGGCGGTCTCACACAATCGGCGGCCATCCGCGTTCTGGTCGTCGACGATCACCCGGTGGTGCGCCGCGGGCTGCACAGCATGCTCGACGGCGAATCCGGAATCAGTGTGGTCGGCTTGGCCTCATCAGGCAAAGAGGGCTTGCAGCTTGCCGAAAAACTTAACCCCGACGTCGTACTGCTGGACCTGCGCATGCCCGACATGAGTGGGGTGGAGGTGATTGCAGCCCTTCGCGCCGGAAGGCCAGACAGCAAGATCCTCGTCCTCACGAACTACCAGCTCGATGAAGATATCTTCAATGCGCTGGATGCCGGTGCCCTTGGCTATCTGCTGAAAAGTGCTTCACAGGAAGAAGTCCTGGAAGCGCTGCGGGCTGTCAGCCAGGGGAAACGAAGGGTTCCACCCGAACTCGCCATACGGCTGGCTGAACGGCTGGGTCGTTCTTCGCTGAGCGCGCGCGAACTCGAGGTCCTGCAACTGGTCGTGCAGGGCCATACGAATAAGGAGATCGCTCAATCGCTGTTCATCAGCGATATCACGGCCAGAAATCATGTCATCAGTGTGCTCTCAAAGCTGGGAGCGAAGGACCGCACCGAAGCCGCGACCATCGCAATCAGGCGCGGGCTGGTAAGACTGAGTGAAGAATGATGCGATTGCGTGCCAGCCTCGCGAACAATGCTGGGACAAGATCAGAGAATCCCGCCATGAATTCTGACAACAAGCAGCTCGTTCGCCTCATTCTCGCCGCCGCGCTCGGTGGGGCCGTGGGCTCGCTTGCCGTGTTGGTGCCCAGTGTCCGGACTGAACCATCGCGGCCTATGATCGCGTTTATTCCAAGGACAACAGGCGCTAATTTCGCCGAAGATATGCATCGCGGTGCCGAAGCCGCGGCAGAACGAGCGGGGTATCAGCTCTATTGGAATGCTCCTACGCGTGCGGATGACGTCGACCGGCAGATTCGCATCGCGCAGAAGGCGGTGGACAACGGTGCGAAGGCGCTCATCCTCGCGCCGACAAATCCCTGGGGCGTAACCACCCTGATTGATAGTCTTACCCGGCAAAAGATTCCAGTCGTAATCGTACAAACCGAATCACCGGTGCCGACCGGGCCGTATGTCACATCCATCGTGCCGGACCAGGCAGAGTTCGGAAGAATTGCCGCCGAGCGAATTGCCGCTGTGACAGGCGGAAGCGGACAAGTTGCGGTCATCGGTTTGGATCGGGGAAAACCGGAGACACTGGCGCGTGCTCAAAGCTTCATTGCTGCGATGAAAGCTCATCCGGAAATCGATGTTGTTGCGCAGTCCTCGGGATCAATTCAGACGCTCGAAGACGAACAGAGCACGAGGGAAATCCTCAATTCGTACCCGGATCTGAAGGCTCTCTTCGCGGTGAGCGCCGATGCGGCTCAATCAGCTCTGCTCGTGCTCCAGGACACGAAACCTGATCGAAAAATACCGGTCGTTGGGTGCGATCGCGATTGGTTCCTTGCGGACGATCTGCTCAATGGCACGTTGGACTCTCTGGTCACTGCCGACGGATACCGGATTGGTTATCTGGCCGTTGATGCGGCATTGAATGGAACTCGCGGCCGCCCACTGCAGCAGCCGTCCCCGGTCGGCGCCGCTCTGCTCACGCGGCAAGGCATCGTCGATGAAGAAAACCGATAGCGCTTAGGTTGTGCTGGTGCACCGAACTTTGCCCAATCAGACGGAACATCTCGAAAGCAACCGGTCCAGGCGAGGCCTGATTCGGGATATGGTCGCGTTTGTAGTCGCCGTCGCGGCGAGCGCTGGCATCACCGCGGCAGCAATCCAGCTGATTCGCTCGCCATCAAGGGGACTTCCATACCACGATGATTTTGCTAATAATGACGCCTCGGAATGGTCAGCGTATGACGGAAATTGGAATGTTCACTCTGGTGTGATGACCAATGAATCAAACGAACGCGGCGCGAAGCTTGTTGCCGGTTCGCCCTATTGGACCGACTACGCGCTCGATGCCGACATCTCGCTCAACAACGCCGGCGACGCCGGAGTCCTGACCCGCGTCTCTGACGCCGAACCGGGTGTCGATTCATACAGCGGATTGTATGGGGGACTGCGTGTTCGCGACGAGACCCTGGTTTTCGGCGTGGCACATCATGGATGGGACGAGGATGGGAGAGCGCCAATGCCGCAACCCATTTTGCCGAATGTCTGGTATCACATTCGCATGGAGGTCCGGGGCTGCCACGTGCACCTCTCCGCAAGCCAGGAAAACAGCGACCACAAGACTCAAATCGACATCTCCCTTCCGCAATGCCCCAAGCATGGCAAAATCGGACTCCGATCTTACGATTCCGGCGGGCAATGGAAGAACATACGTGTAACCGCCTTGCCCTAGAGCGTTAGTGCTGAACGAATGACCCCGACCAACACAATTCGTAGCGCAGCGGTTGCACTTGCAGTCGGAATCACTGCGCTCGCCCACGGAACCGATCGCTATGCATCGATCGCAGCGATTCATGCGCACCCCCAGGCGGCCGGTGTCAGAGCGACGGTCCAGGCGACACTTACTTTGAACGGGAATCCATCCTACGTCCAGGATTCGACGGGCGGAGCGGAAGTGGACGGACTGTCGACGCAGGGTCTCAAAATTGGCGACGAAGTCCTCGTTACCGGTGAACCAGTCGACACCGAGGACGGGCTCCAGTTTCGCCACAGCGCCGTCGAACTGTTGTGGGATGGGTCACCCGTTCCCCCGCTCTCGGTTACCGCAGATGATGCTGCGCTCGGAAAATTCGCCGGTCTGCTCATTGAGGTCAGCGGCCGGTTTGTGGCCACCGAAAAGCACAACGGCGAAACCTGGCTACGCCTTGAAAATGGGCACCAGGCATTTCTTGCCCGCATCACCTCCGAGCGCGGCAGTTCGCTGCTCCCGGCGATTGAGAGTGGTTCGGTGATCCGGCTGCGCGGCGTATGCTCCCTTCAGCCCAATGACACTCAATACCAGGGAGGGTTTGCAGTCCTGCTCCGTTCCGCCGAGGATGTCTCTATCATTTCGGGACCGCCATGGTGGAGCTTCAAGCACCTCACAGAAATCGGCATCTTGCTCGGCATCCTTGTCATCGCAGGCCATCTCAGCCTGGTTCAAATGCTGAAGGCCCGATTTCGCGCGATCGTGGCGGAACGGGCTCGGCTGGGACATGAACTGCACGATACGCTGGCCCAGAGCTTTGCGGGACTCGCTTTCCAGATACAGGCCGCCCAGCGAATTGCTCCCGCTTCAAATGTCCTCCTCACGAAGCATCTCGATCTCGCACTCGACATGGTGCGGCACAGCCATTCGGAAGCGCATCGCAGCATCATGATGCTGCGTCCACAGCCTCTTGAAGAAGGAGCGGATCTCTGTGCGGCGATCCGGTCTGCTCTTGAGCAGAGTACTTCAGGAAGTCAACTGAAAACTCAACTCTCAATTACAGGGCCGCCGAACCGTTTGCCTCTTGCGACAACCGACGCGCTTTATCGAATTGCGCAGGAAGCCATCGCCAATGCACTGCGGCATGGCCACCCCGAATCGCTTGAAGTGAATCTCGACTACAAGCCCGCGAGCGTGTGCCTTACCGTCACTGATGATGGCATCGGCTTCGATATGAAGGCGGTGCAAGGCCACGGCTTTGGCTTGGCGGGTATGCGAGAACGAGTGCGTGCGCTGAGGGGCGACCTGGGTGTGAAAAGCGAACCTGGCAAGGGAACGAGGGTGCGAGCGCAAATCCTCCTGAAGCGCGATACAGGCGCGCAGATCCTTTCCGTCTTCTCCAAACTTCCTTCCACTTACTGGGGACGCCTGCGACAGCTGGTGCAGGGTCCTCGCGCCGATTCCTGACACCAGATCACCACCCTCCGCTGGGCAATACCCCCCCTTAACTGCCCGCCGGTTGCGCGCCGAGGACGGCGATAGTGCGAATGCACCACTGAAAATTGGTGTTTTGCCATCATGACGGGTGCGGTCCCGTGAGCCTAAGGTTTCCCTGATTTTCAAGTTTGGCGTTGAAGCGAGCACGAGACTGCTCCAGCGGATGTTTCAGTGCGCTGACCCGCGACGATCCCATCTCGCACGCTCCAACAGCCAAAACAAAAGCAAAATGGCACGGTATTCGACAGGAGGCGATATGCTTTTCGAAGCAACTCAGATCGACAGCAGCGACGCGAATTCCTCGATCGGGATGAAGGAAATGGTTCGTGCCCGGGTTCCCGCGATCCTCCTCTGCTTGCTCGTTTTTCTCTCTGGTTCGGCTTTTGCTCAGGTGGACATTTCAGCATCGCTGAGCGGCACCATTACAGATCAGAGCGGCGGTGTGATCCCAAATGCGGTTGTCATCGCGCGCAATATCTCCACAGGGGTGGCATCTAAGACATCTGCCAATGGCACCGGGTTTTACCAGTTTGTATCGCTGCAGGCAGGTTCGTACACCGTCACGTGCTCGATGACGGGATACAAGGCTTTCACGGCCAATGACGTCGTCCTGCACGCTGGCGGAGCATCGACCCTCCCAGTCACGCTTGACGTCGGCGCCACCAGCGAAACCGTCACCGTCTCCGGATCCGCCGCCATGGTCGACACCGAAACAGCAAACAATCTCACCACGATCGACGCCGATCTGATCGAAGGAATTCCAGTGCTGGGCCGCGATCCGCGCGAATCGATGGAAGTCCTCATGCCAGGAGCAACAGCCGCCGGAACCGGCGCAAGCTTTTTCATACCGGTGACGAGTTTCAACGGAGTCTCGCAGCTTACCAACAACTACGACATCGACGGCGCCGCTATGAATGACTACATGCACGGTTCGGCGGCAGCCAACTTCCCGCAATCAGAAAATACGCAGGAATTCAGCGTGGCTTCGGCGCTGCCCGACGCCTCCGTGGGGCGCGGTGCCGGAGGTCAGATCGAAGCGACTCTCAAGAACGGCACAAACCAGTTTCATGGGCAGTTCTGGACCTATCTCCAGAACGGCGCCTGGAACGCAAACTCGTGGTCGAATAACTTCCAGGGCATAACGCGCCAGCCTTTTCACCAGGACTGGTACGGCGGCAATATCGGCGGACCCATCTGGATTCCGAAGCTCTACAACGGGAAGGACAAGACGTTCTTCTTCCTCTCCTATGAACGCACCAGCACCTCGAAAAACTCCACAACCACTGGGCAGACCATCACGAACCCGGAACGCGGCGGCGACTTCAGCAACTCCCCAGATGGTGTCCCGGTTATCAACGGAGTTCCGACGCCGGCCATCCCAGCAGCCGATTTTGGTCCCATCGGGCAAGCCCTCAACGCCTCCGGTGGAAGCGCAATCATGCCCGCGCCTACCAGTGGAACCGACACGTTCAGCTGGAATCCCAGCGATGTAAGCCTGATTCAAACCTGGGTTGTCAGGGTCGATGAAAATCTCGGTAGCAAGAATCGAATCTTCGGCAGTCTGTGGTGGTACAACGATTCCACGACCTTCCAGGATATGTACGACGAGTTCAGCGAAGCCTCCTGGGCAACGCAATATCCAAATCCAGACGCAACCTGGGGCGAACCGGTTCAGACCAAGGTATGGGCGGTCAACGACACGTACACGATCACGCCCTCGATGCTCAACAATTTTGTTCTCGGACTCACGCAGACCGAGATATCAGTGACCAATACGTGCGCCCCTTGCACCGGTATTGTGAACCCTGGAAATACCGGAATCAATGCAGTGGGTGACACCTTGGCGCCCGATATCGCTCAGATCTCAACGCCGCGCAGCATGGGGGTAGACATTTGGAATGGCTATATCAACCCCATGACGCAACACACCTGGGATGTCACCGATAACTTCACCTGGACCAGGGGACGCCATACCATCAAGACTGGCCTCGAGCTTCGCAATTACCACGAAGTATTCAACCAGACCTATAACTCGGGTGCCGCCGTTTCATTCAACGATAGCGACAACGTCTATGGAGGAACCGGCAACGGGATCGCCGATATGATGCTCAATGGCGGGCCGCTGGGGCAATTCGGCCCCAGCTTCTATCAGAACAGTACGCAAAACCTTATCGTCAACTATCCTGCTCGCGAAGCATACATCCAGGACACCATGAAAGTGACATCGCGCCTCACGCTGATGTTGGGCGCCCGCCTGCAACCGTACTTTGGAGTCCGGGAGGCAAAGAACCGGTTCGTCACCTTCCGTCCCGATCAGGATTCCACCGTCTTTCCCACGGCACCCGTTGGGCTCGTCACAGTCGGTGACCGCGGAATCCCGCCGAACTTGTCGGGAGACCATTACAACGTTGGCCCACGATTCTCATTCGCATGGGACATGTTGGGCAACCACAAGGCTGCGCTTAAGGGCGGTTACGGCCTCTACACCGACTATGAATATCTTCTCAACTTCAATGGATACACCACGTCGGCTCCCTTCGGCGTGGATTACTCTCCCGTCCAGGGCTCGGGCCTTGATCTGTCGCAGCCTTATGCTCAATACGGCAGCGTGCCGTTCCCCTATACGGCTCCTACGGCCGGGTCTGCGGCTGCGGCCACCCTGGTTTTTCCAAATCCTCTCTCGACGCAAGCTATCGCCCCCGGCTTCAACAACGGCGAATACCACAAGTTCAACCTCGAATTCGAAATCGAACCGGTCAATACTTATGTGTTTTCGGCCGCGTGGGTCGCGACTCGGGGAACCCATCTGTTCGAGACACACAACCAGAACTGGCCAATGTTTGTGCCCGGCGGAAGCACCAATGATGGAGCCAACATCCTGTCGCGCGAACCGTTTTATCCCGCCGGCTTCAACCAGATCAGCACATTCTTCTCCGACTACAATTCGATGTACAACGCTTTACAAGTCCAGGTGAACAAGCGTTACTCCCGCGGCCTCACGCTGCTCGGCACGTATACATACAGCAGCACCTCAGCCCAGCAAGGCTGCCGCTATGAGGCAGATTGCGGGCTCGATTACTACAGCCCGGGAACCGTGCACCAGATGACAGCGGCGTTCCGGTACAAGCTGCCATCCTTCTTCCACCAAAACGATCTCGGGGACAAGATCCTTGGCGGCTGGGCGATTGGCGGGACGGGAACCGCGAGCACCGGCGGTTACGGCAGCGTGAGTGACTACAACTGCAACGAGTTCAACTTCAATTCGGCAGGGTGCTATGCGAACTACACGGGCGGAGGCGCACTTCTTTCAGGTCGTAAAGGCATGGCAACCGACTCTTCGGGAAGCATGATTGGTGTTACATGGCTCGATCCCAGCAAGTTCATTCGCGCCGATGAGGCCGTGATCAACGGAGCTCCGGCCACGCTGCCGGGCGTAGGGCAGCGGTTGTTCCTTGGCAATGCGGCCTACGGCGTTTTCAAGGGACCTGCTTCCGGCATCGAGGATTTCAACGCGAGCCTCGATAAGGACTTCGGGATTTGGGAGACCCTGAAACTGAATTTCCACGCAGAGGCATTCAACGTCCTGAACCATACTGTGCTGAACGGTCCTGGGTATAACAACACCGTCGGGCCAAACACGCAGGGCTTCGGAATCATCAGTTCGGCAAATCCTCCGAGGAGCGTTCAACTGTCATTTCATGTGATTTTCTAAAGCCGGCCACGAGTAACACGGCCGAACTCCAAGGCGGTTGCTTGATGTTTCGCTCGATTTCCTTTGAAGCTCCGCCCTCGTCGGTTCAATTCGGCCAAACACACTTGAGTCGGTGATCATCCTACAAATAAGAACAGTGCAGGGGACAACATGAGAGCAACGGGCTTCATGACGAGAAGAGAGTTGATGCGAGTGCTGGCTTTGGTGGGAACGGCGCCTGCTCTCTTCCATGCGTCGGTATCGTTCGGCCTTCCGGTCAAAAGCGAATGGATCAAATATAAGGGCAATCCCGTCCTCGGCGGTCAATACGGAACATGTTTTGATGTTTGCGTTCTTCATGAGTCCGGCCTCTATCGCATGTGGGTTTCCTGGCGGCCAAAGCAGAGCGTTGCCATCACCGAAAGCAAGGATGGGATTCAATGGAGTCCGCCTGAGATTGTTCTTCCGCCCGACAAATCAACCGGCTGGGAAGACGACATCAACCGGCCCATCGTCGTCCATCGCGAGGACGGCTACCACATGTGGTACACCGGCCAGGCGAAGGGCAAATCGAAAATTGGTTATGCAAGAAGCTCTGACGGGCGAAGCTGGGTTCGTCAATCGCCAACACCTGTGCTCGAGCCGGCTGCTCCCTGGGAAAAGGTCGCCACCATGTGCCCCCACGTTTTATGGGATCATTCGGCCCGAGTTTGGAAGATGTGGTACTCGGCCGGCGAACAGTACGAACCGAACGCGATCGGATACGCGACCAGCGAGGACGGACTCCATTGGGACAAGTCGCCCTCGAATCCGGTACTAACCCCCAACCCACATCGAGAATGGGAGCAGCAACGGGTTGCTGCTGCGCAGATCATTTACTGGAAGGGGTGGTACTACGCGTTCTACATCGGCTTTCGCGACATTGACCACGCTCAGGTCGGCATGGCGCGATCCAGGGACGGCATCACGAATTGGGAACGCCACGCTGGAAACCCCATCATTCGCCCAACACCTGGCGGTTGGGATGCAGATGCCTGTTATAAGCCTTTTGCCGTGTATTCCGATCAAACCTGGCGGCTCTGGTACAACGGACGGCACGAACACCTCGAGCAGATTGGCCTGGTCTTGCACCACGGAGAAGACCTGGGCTTCACGGCGGAATCATGAGACCGATCCAACTCCGTACGGGCTTGCTGCGCTTTCTGGCTGCCTTTCTTGTTCTCTTTCCCGCGTACAGCGCCAGCACGCCTGACGCCCCCTCCTCGCCCGTGCTGGAGCCGGAAGCATTTCATCACTTCTTTGACGACTTTGCCGAGGAAGAAAAAGAAATGCTCGGCAGCGCACCCCGTTTGCCCTGGAACTGGTTTGTTGCGAATATTCCTTGGCTCGATATTCCCGACAAGGAAATGGAAAGAATCTACTATTTCCGCTGGTATGCCTTTCAGAAACATATTGAGCAAACCAGAGATGGATACCTGATCAGCGAGTTTCTCGACGATGTTCCCTGGTCGGGCAAGCTAAACATGATCGATACCGCCGCGGGCCATCACATCCGCGAAGCCCGTTGGCTTCGCAACCCTGCATATGTCCGCGATTACACGCGATTCTGGTTCGGGCCCGACGGCGAACCAAGGCGGTACAGTTTCTGGGCTGCCGACTCCGTCTATCAGGCGTTCTTGGCAACCGGAAATCGCGATCTCGCGATCAGCTTGCTGCCTGCCCTCGAGCAAAACTTCGAAGCGTGGAATTCGACGCACAAGGATCCCAACGGGCTTTATTGGCAGATCGACGATCGCGACGGCATGGAAGACAGCATCAGCGGAAATGGATACCGGCCGACCATCAACAGCTACATGTACGGAGATGCCCTTGCCATCAGCCGCATCGCCGCCATGGCAGGACAGGAGAAGATTGCTGCGACCTATCGCGCCAAAGCCGATACCCTTCGTTCGCTGATCGAAAAACGGCTTTGGAATCCAGGCGACGACTTCTACGAAACGGTTGCGCGAAAGGACGTCGATGGATGGACCGATGACCGCGAACTCGTGGGCTATATCCCGTGGTATTTCAATATTCCCGAACCCTCGCACGACGTCGCATGGAAATTTCTCTTTGCTTCCGATGGCTTTCGCGGACAGTATGGACCCACAACCGCCGAGCGGCGCAATCCAAGATTTAATTACAAGGTGCGCCACGAGTGCTTATGGAACGGACCGTCGTGGCCGTTTGCGACGACCCAGACATTAGTTGCACTCGCGAATCTGCTCAATGGCCCCCAACAGCACGTGATGACTGACGAGGATTATTTCCGTCTCCTCCAGACCTATGCCTATTCACAACACATTCGCCTACCCAACGGACAGGTCATCCCGTGGATCGATGAGGACTTGAACGCCGACACAGGCAACTGGATCGCGCGCAGCATTTTGATTGCGCTCGATCAGCCACCGAAAAACCGGGGTCGCTACTACAACCATTCCGGCTTTGCTGATCTCATCATTACGGGTCTGATCGGGGTGCGCCCCGCGCCGGGCAACTCCTTCATCCTGCATCCTCTCTTGCCTCAAAACAAGTGGAGCTATTTTGCCTTGGACGGCCTGCCCTATCATGGTCACCTTCTCACAATTCTGTATGATCGCGACGGGACGCGTTATCACCGCGGCTCGGGATTGCAGGTCTTTTGCGATGGCCGTGCAATTGCGCATGCGGAAAGTGTTCGCACCTTGACTGTGACGTTGCCGGGCGTCCACCCAAGGCGTGAAGCACCGCCGGCAGCCAATGAAATTTCGCGCTAAAGCACCATTTTGCGGGGCGTTACAGGCGGGCTTCTCTTTGAAGACCTCATTGGCCGGAGGTTCCAGGTGAGACGTTCAATCTGCAGCTTCTCAAGGTTTTTTGTCTTTGTACTCCTCGTGGGAGCGGCGACTCATGGAATAACACGCATTGAAGCACAAGCATCGTCGGTGAAAAAGGGAATTGCGGAATGGAGCGCTGCTGCGAATACGATTTCGCAAAGTAATGTTTCCTGGTACTACGATTGGCGAGCCATCAATAATGTGACGAATCCTCCCCGGGGTGTTCAGTTCATTCCCATGATCTGGGGAGCAAGTGAGGCAAACGTTACGGAACTGATCCAGGCGAAGAACTCGGGGGCAGGCATTCTGCTTACGTTTAACGAACCTGACGTTGCGAATCAATCAAATCTCACTCCCGCTCAGGCAATCTCCTATTGGCCCCGATTCGAAGCCCAAAACATGAAGTTGGGGTCTCCGTGCGTCGCCTCCGATGCAACCCAATCGAACAGCTGGCTCGCACAGTTCATGTCCGGTGCACAAGCCGCCAAATATCGAGTCGACTTCATTTGCTTGCATGCATATCAGGGAAACTTCGATCCAACCATAGCAACCCAGGATTTAATTCGTTATGTGACGCGAGTGCACGACAAATATGGTCTTCCAATTTGGATTACAGAGTACGCTCTGGCCGATTGGGGTGGGGGGCCGGAGACGCCAAACATCACGGCTCAAGCGGCCTTTGCGCGATACTCGGCTCCGGCACTGGAGATGATTCCTTGGGTTGAGCGTTATGCATGGTATGGAGACGTAAACGACTCAAAGCAGTCTTGGTCGACATACCTCAACGGCACAGAGACAGCTGTTGGTTCTGCATGGCGCTTAGCCCCTCTCTTGAAGTAAGGGTGCCGAGGGATCGCCCTAGGGGCTCCCTTCTGTCTCATGACTAGTGACCTTCGGTGAACGCCCGCCCATAATTAAAGGGGAAAGCTATCGACAGAATATTCCCTGATTGAACTCCGATTCGTACCGAAATGTCGGCTTCTCGTGACTAATCCCCCTGGTCTAACACCAGGGGCTCGAGGCGGGCCTCCTCATGCAACAAGCACTTGAAATTATGGGGATTGTCCTTCTACATTGCCTCTGTCGTTGCGAGCATGTAGTCGAAATTGTTCCTCTAAGGGCCTCCAAATTCAACCGGTCTCAAGAGCATCCCTCAAAGAACTACAAGGATCTCCGGGTAGGGAACCTGGTCCCGAAACAGGTCACACAATTTATTGTAGCCTGTTGAAGTTTGTGGCTTCCAAGTGCTTTGGAATGTGAATCGGCGCGATCTCGATCCGTGGCCTATTGATCCTTGTGGATCGCTCGCGCTTTGACCGCTACAAAATCGACTACAGCGGAAGGAAGACAAGAGTGGTTCGGGCCGCCGGAGGCGGCTCGGCATTTGGTCGGAGATATTGCGAGGATCAGCTCAGAAGGCCACGTCTCAGGTTTATGAAGTAGTACCAGTGTGGGTTTGCGGGGAGGTGATTTCTACGGGAGCATCGCAGCACAGAGAGCCTAGAGAGGCCTGAATTGCTTAAGCAAATGCCTCGGCTGACTTCGCTTGATTTCTCTGCGGATAAACGGGGCACCAGCGACCCGGTCCTCTCGCGAAACTCTTGGTTGTTCAATGTGGGATGAAATGAGCGTACCCATCTCCGTCCTTTTTGAACTCATACGATCTTGCGCCGGCGAGAACAGGTGTACAGGACCTACCTGGGTCATCTCTGTTTTCTACGAATTGTACATAAATCGGGTCAAGGCGGCTCTGCTGAGTTGAATGCCGTTCAGTCACTTTCCCGTGCCGTCGATAGACCCGTCAAGCGGGTCGCTGTTTGCGGTATTTGAGCCTGCGATTGTCAAACGCCGGGAGCGTGCCCTCAAGGATATCGATCACCGCCCTATTAATCTCGGGATTCTCAATCGCGCCCGACCGGAAACTGAAGTCATTCTTGTTGTTCTTTTTGTCGATGGAGACATGGATGATCTGCTCAGCGTCCGCGACCACTGCCAGATTCGGGTTGTGCGTGACAATGATGATCTGACGGCGCTGTTTGGCGTCCTTGAGAAACTTAACGAGAATCTCGTAGACACTTTTGTTATCCAGGTTATCCTCCGGCTGATCAATCACGAGCGGTATGTCGCGACGGTCGAGCATCAGATAGAAAATCAGGAGGAGACCTCCACGTTCACCCGAGGACAACTCCTTCAGATCTTTTCCATCGATTTTGAGGTCATACTTTGTTTCCAGATAATCGAAGCCGAAGAGGTAGTCATAGAAATCAATGGGCTCCTTCTTCAATCGCATCTGCTTAAAAATGTCACGTTCGGTGTCTTCGCCCTGTCCTGCGCGCTGGTCGGCGTGCAGGTATTGATCGATAGTTTCCAGCATGGCGAAAACTGTTCCCTCGTCCTCCCAGTCAGTGACGGAACGAACGAGGTCTTTCAAGACGGTCTTGCCGTCATCTGAACCGTAGAAGCTCCCCTTCACCGATTGCCCGACGAATCGGAAGAATTCCTCGTGGAATTGCTGGCTGAAGCGGAGGTGCGCCTCTATCGAGATGTTGTACGTGCGAAGATCAGTTCCATACTTGCCGATTTCTTGATCGATGGATTCCTTGACCTTCTCATAGAACCTCACCAGACTCTTTTTCTGCGCAAAGACGGCCTTACTAGCCTTCAGGCGTTCGTGCTTCGCCGTCTCCAATTCTTTGGGCAGAGATTTCTCGATAGCGCCGAGTTCCTGTTCAAGCCAGTGCAACGTGTCCACGGCGGGCTTTTGCGGATCGCCTTCCAGCGCCGATTTTCGAGCTTGCCACTGTGCGAGCGCGGCAAGATAGACTTGATAGTCGCGATTGGGTTTGTCGAGGTTGGCAGTCAGTTCCTTCCGCTCGCGAGAGAGGGCCGCTTCCTGACAGAGAAGACTTCTCTCCCGGGCCTCATTCATCTGCTTTTCCGGAAGTCCGAGAAATTCGATCTCGGTCTCGGCTCTGAGGCTCTCCGTGAGTTCTTGCAGACGGGCTTGCTTCCGTGCGATGACCGCATCCAACTTCCCGTATGACGGCGTAACCGACACGATCTCGTCGAACGTGAGCCCCTCATTGGCAAGCAGCGGATCGTACTTCGCTCTGAGGGCGATAACCGCATTGACCTGACGTTCAATCGTTTGCCGGGCTTGGCGCAGGTCTTCTGTGGTTCGCGATAGACCTGTCTGTTCGGTCCGTGCCTCTTTTGTTTTCTGCTGCACCGCAGCTATCTTGCCGTCGATAGTAGCAATATCCCTAGCGATTTTGGCTGCCTCTTCTCCCCCTTCCTGGGGAGGCTGGACGGCTACGGGCACCGCCTCGTCTTGCGCACTGAGGTCCGCTTTCTTGCTGCGAAGCTTGTCCTCTATGTCTTTCTTGTAATCAGGAATCAGACGCTTCTCGACTGCGAGAACCCGCGTGTTCGCGCCGTGCAGGTCTTCCTTGGCGATTGATATGTCGGCCTCGGCCTGAGCGGTGAGATACGCAATCAGATCATCAAGAGAACCCCGCTCGTAACGGTCGGATTCTTTGACATATTCAAAAATGACCTCATTCAGCTTGTGCCGGAACTCGTCATCCTCTATATTCGCGCAAATCTTTTCGAGATACTTCTGCGGGAGATACTCGACACGTTCCGGAGTGTTGCGATCAACCCTTGCATCCAGCTGCCGTTTGTCCGGCGGCCCGGCGTACCAATGCAGCTCGCCGTTGAAGCAGGACGCGCAGTTTGCCTTCAGGAATTTGTCCCGGTTCAGAAATGAAAAGAGCTCTTCCTCTTTTTTTGCATCGATCTCAAAGGTCTGATTGTGGCTGTTCCCCAAGAGTCCGATGATGTCGGTGAGTGCGCTCTTGCCGTTCCCTTTGTTCCCGATGATCGCGACAAGCTCTTTCCCCAGGTCGATGCGCTCCTTTTCAAACCACGTGCCATGGCGACCGTCGTACCCACCGACATGGCCGATCCGAATGGATTCGATGTAGCGCCGTTTGTTGTCACGCACCCGAGCCTCTACGAGCGGCTCCTCTCCGATAAAGACGCGACCAGCCGGTTCAAAAATGATCTGTTTCAGACCTTCGAAGGTGGGGTCTGCCTTGATCCAGGTGGGTTCCTTTATGACATTCCCGTCCTTGATAACGACTTTCCCGAGAAGATTATCGAGATCATCAAACGAATGCGCATCGGACCCGGAGATCACCGGCTTTGGTTCTATCGGGGTCTGATCTTCCAGGCGGTCAGTCCTCAAGAAATAGGCGGTGTTTGCTGCGTTGCCGAAAAACGCGTGGCTGAACTTGTCCAACTCGTCGCTGATGAGCGCTTTTCTCTTCCGCCCCCGCGGTGCACGGATGCCGTCGTTGTTCGCGGCAGTGATAACGAGCAGGTGGTCGATAAGCTCGGCTGCAGAACCGAATACCTCCTTGAACGCCTCCTCGATGAATTGACGACTCGTGGTCGCCTCCTCGAAGTCTTTGAGCGTGCTCAGTTCACACGCCTTTACCCTCTTGTTACCGGCGGCGGTCTTGTTCGTGTCGAGGTGCTGGAGGAAGCTCTTGATGTGCGTCTCGTAGTTTGGAACAAACGGGTTGAAGACGATATGGAGATTGACCTCTTCGCTTGCGGCGTTCACCACGTCGCTCGTGCACAGCTCCACATTCGGAAAGAAGATCTTTGTGGATTCGGGATATTTCTCTCTGAACCGCTTGAGGAAAGCGAAATAGGAGTCTGCTGAGAAGTAATCCGTGACTCCGAATACCGACACGTCCGACTGCTCGATTTTGTCGCAATACAGGTCTAGCGCCTCATCGAGGGACTTCTGGGCCGAATACTGATCGTTTTTCTTTGTGCCGGGCGCATGGACATGCAGGTCCCACTTGCGCCACAAGGAGCCGCGAGGATCATTCATATATAAGTCCCGCCGTTGCAGGTGCAGCGCGGGGCTGCTCGGGCTATGGCTTTTGGATTTCCCTAAAGCATACCCCCGAGGAGATAAATCGCAAGGTGAGGGACATCACTCATACAACATTCCAAGGGAAGAACGGGGAGGAGTGCTTGGCGACAAAATCGACTACAACGCTGTAGCGGGAAAAAGCAGATGCGTGTCCGAATCGGTCGATAACTATCTAAATATATGAGGTTTACGGTGGTCGGGGCGGAGGGATTCGAACCCCCGACCCTCTGGCTCCCGAAACAGGTCAGAGCGTTTATGGAATCCTATTGAAATTCGTGGCTCCTAAGTGCTTTGAAATAAACGCGTTCGGATGCGCAATCTCGGCCCTGTTGGTCCTTGTGGATCGCTTATGCTCTGGCCGACACAAAATCGAGGACCGGCTCTCGATTCGAAGGGGTCAGCCCGTCGAATCGTTTCTGATTTCAGAAGTCTTCGCTCTGTGTTCCTGATCGGATCAAGGCTGCCAATTGCAATTAGCTGTGCATTTCTGCGTCGTCTCGTTGTAGAAAATGTTGAACTTAACAACGATATTGTCTGAACTATCTGTAGCGAACCTGAGGTCTACGTCTGTTCCTTTTGGGTATGGACCCACCGGCAAGTCGTATTCTTCGTGACGTTCTAGCCATGGACATGCCCCACTGTTCGGATGCCCGCTCGTGTCATAGCAGCCGAGGTATTGGATGCCAGTGATTGGGTTAGGTGCGTGACAGTGAACGCCAAAAAGATGTTTGTCGCCAATCTTAGGTCCCTCTCCTGTGAAATCCAAACGACCCACAACGCACGGAATGGATTTGGGAGTAGTAATCGAAACATAGACGGGTGCAGGCGGAGGGAGGCTGGGCACGTGGGCGCTGCACCGATATTGGGAATTGTCAGTTTCCACCGTAAAGTTACCCGCATCTGAAGCTGAGGCACCAGCGCGCTTTAGCAAGAGCGGAGTAACATTCACATTCAGCTGCTTGTGCCAGTCCGCTGTTAGAAAGTCGAAATTTGGTGACTTGTCGATGCGAGTTACCTTCAAAGGAGCTAGCGGCAAGCTAATTGGACGGACCTCAATGTTCAATTGAATTTCATTCTTGTTGTCAGTCTGCCGCGCCCAGCACAGCAAGCCAGAAGCTTGCGTCACACAAGCCTGCCACGCAGCTACGATCTGAGGATTAGCCGTTTTGAAGTCCTGAGACACCTTTTCGTGAACTTCGTGATGCGCTTGTAAATATTCAGCGGTTGCCTTACTCCAACTGGATGAATGGCTGTCACCGTACGTACCATCCGCATTAATCGGAATATTCACTACGGGAATCACTATGCCAGCTCGCAGAGAGGCGTTTCTCGCGTCATTCTCGGTCGTGTATTCATTGACCGTTAACCAGTGGACAATGTCATCAATCAAACTCGTGTCTTGGTTCGTATGCCGCACATCGAAAATCCCGAATTTCGTGATGTCCGAGCAATCCTGAGCTGCCACATTGACTGAAACGAGAAGCGGAATTCCAAGGATGAACATGACCAGTTTATTCATTGCCTCTAGTCTCCTTGACGAATAAGGAACCCAGCCAAAGTGCCCACAAACCCGGACACAAATCCGGGGCCGCATAGGTTTGTGCCGAGGATGAAGCGCGGGATGGCCCCTACCGCCACCGGAATAATGGAAATCTTCCGTGGGGGGAACTGCAAAACGATGCATCAATTCGGAAGAACGAGTCAATGCAAACTTTTGCACAATGACTACTTAACAAATATGACGAAGGGAGCCGTCCCACTATGAAACTCATGAAACTCACTCTTAGAGCCAACCCTTCGTAAAACGACAATAATTGAATTCATCGATCCGCTTGAGTAATCCTTCAGGGTTGCCAGCCGGACATACGTGGCCGATCTGCGATATCACGGTCGTCATAAACCCCAGATATTCGACTGCGTTTTGTCCTGCGCTTCCGAGGTAAATGCCATACCCTTTCGTGATTGCTCGGTCCCAAAGCGGGAAAAACTCCGCCGCGAGAAGATGTAGCGCCTTCGCTGCGCCCACGGGGCCAAACGAGTCGGGTGCGCCTCCGGATTTAAAGATCATCCGGAACGTCAGTCGTATCTCCGGCCTCATCATGTGCGCTCAAGTTGACTGATTATCACCTTTGGATGCGTCGATGTCCATTTGGGTCTGCTTGGCGGTTGCATCCGCGCGAGAGAGTTGAGGCGGGAACTTCAACTCAAGCCGATGCGCTAGCCCTTCTGGGGTCCTATGGCTTGGGTGTAACGCTTGCAAACCTCATTGCCCGACCTATCTCTTTTCCTCCCCTAATCGCATCCAGCGTGCAATTGAAGGCCGACGTCGTCCCGGTCTTCGCAGAACAACAGGTCACGGCTCACCAATCGGCTCGTTTCTGCGCCACTCTGCGCCATTCTTAGAGCTTGTTTCAAAAACAGGGTCACATGTTGTGTTTGCTCGAAGGGCGCTAAGCATTCTTTTGGCGGTGACACCCGAATTTCAATTGACTCACCGAGTCGCACGCCCTAATCTTAATTCCCATCAATGCCAAGACGTTTACCTTTTGGCTGGTCGATCAGAATCTGTGCTGGAGGCTGGTCTCCTTTCGCGTTAAATACTGTGACTCCATTCAGATGATCACGGTCGGGGAATGCCGCCCATATTTCTTGCGCTGACTCTCGATTTGTTGCAGATTCGATGACCCATACGGGTCCTGTCTCCAACAGCTCACGAATGCACGGGCCATAGCCGCGATCAACAACAACGGATACGGTATAAGGGGCATTTCTCATCCTGATCAGCATAGAGCTTCTCTCCGAACAGAGCGTTGTTGTCGTATCGTGGCCAACCCGGCAGTAACGCAAATACAACGTCCGGGTTGGCGGTAATTCGCCCTCAGAACTCGTCAGGAGAAGTTGTCGATAGGTTGGCGCTTGGCAACTTGCTACGATTAAGCCACTATGCGATTAAAGCTGAGGGTTAACGATGGCGTGGACGTAAATGGAGCGTTACAGACGAGGGGCGTTCTGAGCGCAAGAATCATGCTTTCTGTTTCACCAGACAAAGAACTGATCGGGCGGGCGTCGCTCCACGCGTTCGATTATTCTTCTGGAGTATCGGAGTGGGCAGCGGGTCAGCTATCCATCGGGGACAGGGTGGAGATTGATATTCTGGCTGACGGCGATGCCGATCCACCAACTACAACGCGGGATATATCGGAAATTCAAGAGGCATTGTTCTCGAACCCGGATCAAGCACGACAGGCACTAACGGCTGCTCGCGTTTGTAAAGAGCAGCTTGAAACGGTACTTCGAAACGCAGGGCGCGGTGAACCGCATGGGGAGGCACTGAAAGTTCAGAAAGCGATTGCAGCGCTTGTCCAAGAATTGGGAAAGCGTCTGATTACGCCGACGTTGATACGGCACCCCGAGCTTGCTTCCGATGCAAGAGAACTGGACCTGACCGATTAGCTGGGGTCTGGCGGCTTCCCGAAGGCTAATCGATATCTCGCGATTTGGGCGAGCCGTAGCCAACCCGGAAGTTGCCAGTCGAGCAACAGTTTTGGAACTTTGTACCAAATGGTTATTTCCGGTTAGCCGGTGACACGGCCGGAACCATGGAAGCTCCGATCCATTTACGCCACAAGGCGAATTCTTTGTCCTGCACCGCGCAGGCGTAGATTTGGTGTGACACCATCGCGCATTCGAGCCGGCTTCGCCGTGAAGCGCAATGTGGCTTTCGGGCTCGGCGGCGACGGAGGTGCCTAGAAGGCGAACCACAAAATACGCGAAGTTTGCACACAATTACCTCCTATTCCGCACGGAGCGCATGCATGGGGTCAACGTGGGCAGCGCGGCGGGCGGGGATGTAACAGGCTACTAGCGCTACGGCTGTCAAAATCAGCGGTACCAAGATGAACGTCAGCGGGTCTGTTGACTTAACACCATAGAGCAGGCTTGATGAGAACCGGGTGAGGGCGAGGCCTCCGGCAATTCCGATTGCCAGGCCGATCAGCGCCAGTTTGAGTCCATGCCAAAGAACCAGCTTCAACACATCGCGTTTGTTTGCGCCCAATGCCATGCGGATGCTGATTTCTTTCGAGCGTTGTCGCGTCCAATAAGAAACAACGCCATAAAGCCCCAACGCAGCTAACAGGATGGCAATTAGGGCAAATGCTCCGATCAATTGCAACACAAACCGCCTCGACGCGGCTTCCGCATCCACGCACTGATCCATTGTCCTGATTGCCGTAACGGGCTGATCGGGATCAATGCTCCAAACCGTCTTTTCAACCTGCGAGATTAATGACGAAGGTTCGGACTTGGTGAGCAGCGCTAAGGACATTTCATCCGAGGGCCACTGGGCATATGGTATGTAGATCTCTGGGGCTGGCGAAGTATCTAGTCCAAGTTGGCGGACGTCGCCTACGACTCCGACGATCTCTAGTTGCTGAGGTTTGAACTGCACTTTGGTTCCCTGCAGCGTAGACGTGGTGACTGCGCGGTTTACAACGATTCTGGCACCGACCGGGTTCTGGTTCGGCCAGTACATTTGTGCCATGCTCCAGCTGATCACGCCCACCAGAGGGGACTGTGCAGAGTCCAAGTCCATAAGCTCCCTTCCGCTCTGCAAGGGAATACCCATGGTACGGAAATAACCTGCGCTGACAGCGTGATAGCCTGCAATTCCATTCTGGGACTTCGTTGCCAATATCTCGAAGCCGTTTCGAGTTGTGGATCTTGTCATCGGAAGGTCAGTAACAGCAGCTGCTGAGGTCACGGACGGCAGCAACGCCAACCGCTCTAATGCATGTTCGAAGAAGGCCGCCTGTTTCTCGGTGGAATCATACTTTTTCACTGGCAGGCTGATGTCAAGGGTAAGTAACCGGTGCGTGCGGAATCCGACATCGACGTTCTTCAGGTGGATTAAACTTCTCATCATCAGCCCGGCTCCGGTCAGTAAGACAAGGGACAAGGCAACTTCAAGCGCTATCAGTACACCGCGCATCCTGCCCACCCGGAGCGTAGCCCGTGGGCTCTGCTCGGGCCGGGTCGCTCTCCATGCCGGCCAAGCCCCGAGTAGGAAAGTCGAGAGCACTAACAAAAAGGCACTGAAAAGGAGTACCGCAGCGTTCAAATGGATGCCGACGTCATGGATACGCGTGAAGAACATCGTGTTCTGTGGAACTAGGTAGACCATCAAGGGAAGTGCACAGCCGCCGAACGCGATTCCCAACAGGCTGCCCAAGGAGGCCAGCACCAAGCACTCAGTTAGCAGTTGCCGCGCAATGCGGAATTTCGTTGCGCCAACAATTCTGCGAATCGTGATCTCGTGTTCCCGCACAGCGCCGCGGGCGAGAAGCAAGTTCGTCACGTTGGCGCATGCAATGAGTAGCACGAACATCGCTGCTCCAAACAGCATCCATGCCGTCTCACTCATACCGGAAACTGCTACGCGGTCGAGTCGGCCAAGCGCGATCTCCTGGCCTCCATCAGATTTCGAAAAAGCTTGCGCCAAGCGGCTGGCAATGCCGTTCATCTCTGTTTGCGCCTGCTGCTCGTCAACGCCTGAAGCAAGGCGTCCGATCACCCGGAGGTAATGCCAGCCGCGGTCCGGGTTCGGGATAACAGGCACAAAAACTTCTGCCGTTAGTTCCCCCGCATACTCCTGCGGCGGAAAATAGAAGCGTGGCGGTAGGACGCCAAGGATTGTGTAAGTCCAACTATCCAAGTGAACGGTCTGCCCGACAATTGCTGAGTCTGCAGCGAATCGTCTTTGCCACAACTCATAGCTCAGCAAGGCAACGTGCTGGCTAGCATTCGGGCTAAACTCATGGCCCATTACTGGGCTCACTCCCAGCAATGAAAAAAGCCCCGGAGTGACCTGCGCGCCTCTGATGCGTTCTGGTTCGGCAGTACCCGTTAAATTGAAGTCTTGATCCCTGTATGCTCCCATCGCTCTAAAGGCGTGGCTCTGCATGCTCCAATCCTGAAAATCGAGATATGACGCCGCATCCATCGTGCGCCCATACTTGTTTGTCGGATACAACCTGAACAACCGGTCGGGCTGCGTATATGGCAGTGGCCGCAAAAGGACAGCGTCAAGCAGACTGAACATGGCCGTGTTCACGCCAATGCCGAATGCCAGAGTAAGAACCACCACGGCGGAGAAACCGGGCGTTCGCGCCAGGGAGCGAAGGGCAAACTTCAGGTCCTGCCGAAAGTGATCCAGCCAGGCCCATCCCCATGCATCGCGGCTTCTTTCGCGCATCAGCGGCGCATTGCCAAAGCCGCGCATCGCCGTGTTGCGAGCTTCGCCCGGGTTGGCGCCAAGGTCGCAGTTTGCGGCCGCGCGCTTCTCCAGGTGAAACCGAATCTCCTCTTCCCATCTCGCCGTTGAAGCGGTTCGCGCGCAGAGAAAGAGAAGACGGCGAAAGAGTTCCCCAGGCGATTCCATAAGCACCTTACGTTTGCGGTAAAGTGGCGGGCTGAATCACTCGCGTGATCGCCTCCATTACGCGCCGGAAGTCTGAAAGCTCATCAGCCAGTTGACGGCGACCGGAAGCCCTCACAAGTAAGCTTGGGAGATTGTTCTGACATGGGCCGCTCCTGATGGTTGAGTCTAACAAAATTGCGCATTGCGGGTGAGTGGTGGCCAAAGCTACCAAAGCACGACCGCAGAGAAGACAATCGCTGTGGCTGTCACGAAGGCATCCGCACCTCGATGTGGACGACCCGGAGTGCCATACGTCCGTGTGCGCCTTAGCAGAGCCAAGCGAACACCAACGGCAATTAGAAAGCAAATGAACGCCAGAGCAATTGGGGTGGCAGGGTAAGGACTTCCAATTGGGCCGCCGAGGACCGCCACGATGAGCGTCGACATTCCACCAGCTGTGAGGTTTACTGGTCGATTCTAAAGCACGCGGAAGCGCACGAATCGTTGTTGCAGGCGAGTGGTGGCCAATCCGTCCCTTACCAAAAATGGTGCAAATTCCGGGCTAACGGTTATCCAGCCGAAAGCACTTATGCGACGAGCCACCTCTGAAATTATCATTGAGTTGCAATCGGAGGTACCAGTTGGAAGAGCCGCGCGAAACGGTATTCACTATCCCCTGGAAAGAATCGATTCTAGATGAAATACGCGAACGCCCTGCGATGTACTTGGGACTCAAGTCGCTGACCGCACTTTGGTTCTTCCTGCATGGATATGAACTCGGCAAGTTCAGGAGCGAGCATCGTTGGCCGTCCGAAGTACAGAAAGGCTTCAGTGATTGGGTCGCGTACCGGCTGCATCTGCAAAGCAATTGCAAGGGCTTTTGGCATGGCGCAATTCTGAGCCGGGTGCGAGATGAGTCGTTAGCGCTTGACCGATTCTTTGAGCTACGCGACGAGTTCGCTCAACGGGAGTCGAAGGTTGTCGCGACGATTCGTGAAGACCGACGTGAGTATAGGATTGGTCGAATCGATGCTGCTGGCACTGTAGTCGGGTGCACCGAACTGCTGCCCGCATCTCTGAAAATCATCGTGTATACGGACGATCCCGGCTTCTTCTTGAGCTGCGAGGCTGATGAATCATTTTCCGAGAACGGTTGCTTTTTCCCTGCGCTCAGTGCATGGGATCGGTTCTCTTCGGACCGGTTTCAGGTTCATGACGAACTGACGTGGCATAGGCTAACCGCTGAGACCGTGAGGTATCGAAGAAACCTCGCGAAACGCCGTACAAGGAACCAGAAGAAGATTGCGCCGCCGGTCTAGTTCAGCCTTGCTGGTGGATTGTGAGCAACCCGGCAGTAACGGAAATATAACGTCCGGGTAGGCGGTGATTCGCCCAGAGCACAGAAATTGCGAACAAATTATTCTTCTTCAGGGCGAACCGCCTCGGAACGGCTCCCTTGTCTCGGATAATTTGGTTTGTTCGCCGTGACACCTGATTCGTCATCGTTCGAGGAGTTGTCATTGCGGATAGCTTCATAACCGGCGAATTCCATCGGATAAGCGGCGAGCACGCTCGATGTTGAGGCGAGAAGTTCTGAGAGCGGCACAATGGCTCTGATCTCGCTCCGTCCGTTCTCGCTCCTCATTCGGTCGATCCGCCCATGGTGTTGATTGATTTCATCCTCCATCAATATCGTGAACGCATCAGGCACATCGAAGTCGAAGGCCATCACCGGCTCTAGCAGCACTGGGCTTGCCCTCTTCAGGGCATCCTTGAATGCGATTGAACCTGCGAAGTTGAAGGCCGTTTCGTTCGAGTCTGCTTCGTGGTAGCTGGCATCGAACAGCGTCACCTTGACATCGACAATAGGGAGGCCGCGCAGAATTCCAGAATTCATGGCGGTCTGAACCCCTGAATCGATCGCCCTAGCAAATTGGGGTTGGAGTGTGTCGGGGTTGATTTCGTTGATGAATTCGTATCCTCGACCTAGCTCATTTGGCTCAATACGAATCCGACAATGGCCGTAGTTGCCTGAACCACGGACTTGACGAATGTACTTGCCCTCAGCCTCAGCTTGCCAGCGGATCGTCTCCAGTAGTAGAGCCTCGGGCGGGTCAACCTTGATTGCAAGATCGTATTGGTCTCGAAGACGATCACAGATCGAGTCAAGTTCTGCCTCCGTCATTCCCTCAATCCCGTAGAGTCGATCTTGCCGTTTGGTGCGGATGCCAGGGCTTTGCTGCGCGATCTCAGCCAGTGCAGCTTCAAGTCGACTGTCATCGGCACTGTTTGCCGTGCTGACAAACAATCGCAAAATCGGACGGCCTGTGCTTGATCCCTTCATGCCCCAACTCTAACGTGTCTGGCCGCCTGCGTTGACGCGCCGTCGCCATTTAGAACGAATTGTCGGCTACTCGGCAGTTACATTGTCGCCAACATCATGCGTCTCATGTTAATCAACTAGCAACTTCCGAGTTGGCGGTGATCCTCTCGGAACTGGTTTCATAAACCCAGATGTTTGAGGGAGGGGTCAGCCGCGAGCCGTTTGTGAATCTCTGCTGCTCGCTCTCGCAATCTCGAATCAGAGTCTGATTCCGCTTGCAGCAATAGCTCTTTCGCTAAGTCAATTCCGTCGTCGTCCAAGGGACCCGCGAGGACCTGCTCCAGTGCGACTAGAGCATTCCACCGGGTGTTGCTGTCCTCCATGAGCTCACGAGCCCATCGAATGAAATTCCAATCAGCCAGCTCTGAAAGCAGGAAGATTGCCCGTCCTGCTCGCTCAGTGTTCGGTTCCTTCTTGTATATCTCATAACAGTATTCCATCGCGACTTTTGACCGCATGATCAAGAGAACTTGCTCAGCGGCTCCGTACCCAGGTTCAAGTGTGATCCAATGATCAACAGCGCCGCGAATGTTCTCCTCGCCAACTATAAGTTCTAGGACGCGTATACCTGGTTCGGTGCCCCAACAGCCGCCAACCTCCTTGTCCAAAGCTCTCCAGTCGATCGCCATTTTGGTCTCGTAGACTGCTGGCAGTTTTGACTCCTTACGATGTTCCTCGATGATGTGGTTACAGACCGCGACGCATTCGTCGCATATGTACGCTCGGGCGCGCTCTGTGGGCGTGGCGACTATCACAGCCACCGCGTTCTGGGACTTGTCGCACCACGAGCAGTGGGGCGTTGGAGCGGAAGACTCAGATGTTGGAACGGCAGGCGTATTCATTGCACCAGAATATCGGAATGCTGCGCTGATCATGAGTTCAAGCGGGTTCCGGGAGTGTGGTGGGCAACCCGTCAGCAACGAAGTAGTAATTGACGGGTTGACGGTGAGACTCCCTGATCAAATTGTTTGGCAGATGCTCAGCTGCCGTCGTTATACTGTTCGTGCGTCACTTCGCCAACCTGGCACCCGCTGACGCGCACTCGTGAGACAACTCAGCTCCGTTGATATCACTCGATACTCCTTCCAGGAGTTCGTTGAATTCGTATTTGATCGCGATGTCCCCCCAGAGTCGGAAATGCCCACATCTGGAGAGAGGGTTCGCCGCTGGTATTACTGCACCAACGCAGCTTTTGACTTGCATCGTCTGAGCTGCCACTATGTCCGGCTCTTCACCGAATCGGCTCGACTTCTCGCTAAATTCTCCAAACCTCAACTGGAACTTGGGTTCTCAGCAATTGAGAGTAGGTGTTCCTTCTCGATGAAGAAGCTGATTTGGAATACCGATCTGGCATTCGCGTACAGAGAGCGGGCAGTGAGATCGATGTTCTACCTCTTCTGGGATTTCTTCAGCGTTGAACCACTCAGGTATACGGCCAACATGTGGTGGGATGGACTCTGCTTTGAATGGGAAATGGATCGCAGAGACCGATCAAACGGCGGCGAGGACTCGTTGATGCAGGATGTAATGTTCGAGACCATGGCCAAGATACTCTCAATCGATTCCATGGAATGTCGTCTTGCTGCTCTCCACGGACTGAGTCATCTTCATCATCCTGCTACGCCGCAACTTCTGAAGCAATACACATCGATCTTTCCGTCGCTTGAGAGGCGGTGCGAAGAATATTCCGCCGAAGAAGCGGCTTGGAGGGAACGGGTCAAGGCGTGGCGTTCTCCTGGCAGAAGGACATCCAGTTTTCTCGGCCTCTGAGTCAATTGTCGACTGTCCTTTTGAGGCGAAAACCCTGCAAAGGTCCGGGTGGCCCGGAACCTTTGATCAGGCATCTTCTGAGCCCCACCTCTGTTTCCGCAACCGATAGAGATCGGTTTTTCGATATTTCTCCTGCCAAACCCGTGCTTCCTCGTGGTCAGCAGTCACACCGTAGCCGCCGAGGCGATATAGATCGGCAAGCAGTCGGATCGCGCTTTCGTCTCCCTGATCCGCAGAGCGCCGCAGCCATTGCAGACCTTCAGTCGGGTTGGCCGGTAGACCTTCGCCGCGTAGATACATGAATCCGAGGTTGTACTGTGCGTCCAGATGACCGCGTTCAGCAGCGCGTCGAAACCATTCAGCCGCACGAACTGCATCACGCGGACCAGTCCAGTCTCCAGTAGCGTAGAGAGCGCCGAGATCGCGCTCTGCCTCTAAGCTGCCTAGCTCACCCGCCTTGAGCAACACTGCGTCTCGCTCTGCGCCTTCTGGGTACTGTTGACGCAGTCGGTAGGTTGCATCTGCATGACCCTGATCAGCCGCCAGACGCAGAAGATCCTTCATCTCCTTTTCCTTTTCAGGTCCCTCGTCATAGACGTAGTCGAGATAGAAGTCTGCTAGGTGGAACTGTGCATCAACGTCACCTTGATCAACGAAGGGCCGCCACAATGCCTCCACAGCGTTCCATTCGGTCGAATCGTTCGCGAGGAGGGACTTTGTTTGATCGATGAGGTGTTTTGTGATTTGCTCATCCATTGCTGACCCGATCCGAGTGTAGCTTTGTATGTAGCGGTTGGGTAGTGGATATATAACGTCCGGGTTGAGGGTCACGCGGGCTGGAAGTTGTCTTCGCCGGGCCACCACGCGGGTATGAGTTTGTGTTCTAAGCAATCGAGTCTCGATTTGAGCGCCTGCGCTGATTCTTATGTTGCAGGTACATTAACGGGATAAAGCTGGTCAGATTGCCGTTGTCTTCGAACGGCTGCGATCCATTTCCTGATCTCGGCGATGTACCCGTGAAGAGCCGCTCTCGGCGCTACGGGCCGGAGTTCACATCGCAAGGGGACGAATGCGGTAGATTGGGATGCATTACGGAGCTTGTATCGCCTCAACCCGAGCCGGCAGATTGGCTTGAAGCGGTTCACGAGCATTCCATTCTCAACCATACGGAACTTCTGCGGCTGCTTCTACTGCTTAGTAACCCGCGTTTTGACGTTTCCGGGTTGCTTTGCGATACGCGGTGACTCAAACGGAATGCGGAACTTCATGCATGACTCATCCGCAATTCAGAGCGGCTTCCGCCAGATTTGTTTGGATTGCACAATGCGAGTGCAGGCAATCCATCTCCCGTCCGGCGAAACCCGCGGATGCATGAGGTTTCCGGAATCATGGGTCAATTGGACGGGCGCACCGCCGGCGCGCGGCACGGAGAATATTTGCAACAGGTCTCCGGCCAGCCCTGCAAAGACAATTGCTTTGCCGTCACGCGTCCAATCAACGCCACCATGCGAGGTGCCCTCATAATCGGCGAGCTTTTGCGGGTGGGAGCCATCAGCGCGGATCACCCACAAAGCCCGTTTGCCGTACCCGGAATCGTCCTCGATCGCAATCTCCTTTCCGTCGGGCGACCACGCACTCGATCTGACGCTTTGGATCTGAGGCCCGAGCGGAAGCATCTCGGTCTTGATCACGGCCCCAGCAGTCGTGTCCATGGTGAGGATGTAGACCTTGCCGACTCCCGGTTTTCCGCCGCGTTCCCACGAGACGAACATCAGTCTTTGCCCGTCCGGCGACCAATAGGGCGATCCGGTTTCCCAACCAAAATCAGTGAGACGTTTCTCTGGGGCACTGGCATCGTTGGCGAGCTGCAACCAAATGTCGTCCGCGCTCCCCGGCGCCGAGTATTCCGGTACCGGTTTTGCCGAGCGATGGGAGTGGAAAGCTATCCACTTCCCGTCCGGCGACCATGCGGGCGGAAAGTCTTCATGATTGCCAGCCACAATTATTGAGGGCTCCGAGGCCCGACGCATATTCTCGTTGACGTTTACTACAGCGTCATCGAGATTCAGCGCCCAATCTGCCAATCGCCAGCCCCCAAAGAAGTACGCGAGGCGCCGACCATCAGGGCTCCACATCGGGAACTCCCCGCCAGCGATGATCTCCTTTGCATTTCCACCCGCCGCGGGAACCGCAATAATCGAGTCATGCAAGACAGTTCTGGACCAATACAGGCTGTCCCCGATCTGAGCGGGGCCACTGTTGTCCTGACCTGGCGATTCCACCAACCGCCTGCGAGCACCAGTCGTTAAGTCCATCTCATAGATCTTGAGCCACCTTTCGGCTCGTGGATTCTGCCTTTCCGCGTCATTGGGTGAGCCGTCGCTGGCTAGTGCCAGATAAGCACGCTTGCCATCGCTTGAAACCCCCATTTGGTCTTCGACGGGACTTGCATCCAGATGGTTCGCGATAACGTTCATCTTACCCGTCCTCACCTCAAGGCTCGATAAGGTGGATTCGCCGTTTGCTTGAAACACAAGAACATAAAGCATCTCACTGTCAGGCGAAAACGCTAGTGATATGACTTTGCCATTCACGGGATATTCGCGATAACTCTCGAGGGTGCCGACAAAAACCGAGCGATCCTGCTCCCCGGTCCTGTAGAACGCGATCCTTCTGAGGTCAGGGGAGCAAATGGGATTGGCATCCATCGGCAACTTTGAGAGAACGGGCCCTTGAGGTGTCGGGAAGAACAGCCCAATCTCTTGTCCCCGTTTGGCCAGTCTGATTAAATCAGAACCACAGAATGAGGCTGCAGCGACGCCATCCGTACCCCCGCGCAACATTTCTGGATCGGCGCGGCGTCTCGTCAGGGAAATGAGATGTACTTCGAATTCTTCATTGAACAGCGCCCAATTCCGGTCCGCCGAAACGCTCACCGTCACCAGGGGTCCCTCGAACCATAAGTTGCTGGGCTGCTCGAATACGAGTGTAGCGTCACCAGCATCGGGTCGGTGCAACGCAGGATTATCGTGTGCCTGTTGGGCGTGTGGCAGCACAACTCTCGACGCTATCGCCGCCAAAAGAACCAAGCGTAGATTTCTCATCAGTCGATCACCCATGCCACGATTCTGCTTTCCTTCGCGAAGACGGCTTACTTCTAATGGAGCAGGCGAATGCGCCGTCTCGTCCATGACCTAGGAGGACATCTTAGGGAAGGGCGAAATTCTATCCCCTAAGCACTGATCAAGGCAAGCTTGCTGCATGATCAAGGCAATCTTGCGACAAAACTCGGCACTACTGGCCTTGTAAACCTCGGACCCATGGGATTACGGCCTTTCCTACGAATCTTGGAGGCGACATTTTTCTGACGATCAAAGAAGGGAAGAGGCTCGAAATCGTGCCCCGGACTCAATTGAGAGACTCACTCCAAAATCGTCGCAGAGAGAGGCGTTCCCGATGTTGGCTAGCGGTGACCCGACAACAATGGGATTCACACAGGCGTCGGCCGTTCGCCCTTGCAGTCGGGAGCGTCGCAATGGGATTAACGTTCCTCCCCTTCGCCGCGATTTTCCGTCCCGGCCTGATCGAAGTTGCGAAAGCCCATATCCGGCAGCACGAAGAGGCCGATGAAGACGACAATGCGACCCCGAAACTCCCAAAAAGCACTAGCTCAGCCAGTTGCGTCGAATTCGGAGAGGGGAAAAAGTGGAGGCTTCACTTCTGCGCCAGAGATGAAATGCCGGATCTGAGGGGTTTGTATCAGCGCCTTCCTTCCCCGCGGGACAGTCTACCATGCATTTACCGCAGATTTTTTCCAGGGCTCTTTACTATTTGATAAATAAAACTGCCGTCAAGAGAGCATCCCTGCAACGAAAGTCATCTCGACAGGAAGAACGGAAATATCAAAGATCAGTGTTATCTGATTCACAGATTGGCAGCCGCAGTTAAATATCTAGAGCTTTTCGAAGTTCACAATCGCAAGCCTGTAGTTACTGAATCCGAAGTTCATCTGTAACGCTGAGCCGGCCCGGAACTAACTGCAGTATCGCGTCCCGCCCTGCGAGCACGTCGCACCCTGATCGAGAAGTCTTCAAAATGTGAACCCGATGTAAACGGAGGAACCTGGGAGTGCTGCGCCCTGGTGCAACCTGGTCTTCTTCCGATTCGCACGCTCTGATGCAGGCCCATGTTCCGGGAGGAGCCTTCCATGAGGAAGCTTGCTGCTTTGGTGTTCGTCGCCTCGGTTTTCCTGAGCGCGGAAAAGGGCTCTGCGCAGATCGTCCTGGATGGATCGAACCACTGCTCGAATTTTGCTCTCGGTCCGATTACGTCGATAAGCTGCACGATTCCAAGCGTAAGGGCTGGCGATCTGATCACCGTCGAGTTTGCGGATCGCAACGGAATTGAGACTTCGGTTTCAGACGGAACGAACGGAACCTATTCGACCATCTACTACGTTCCTGATTCCTCAGATCCGCATTCTTCAGGGATGGCGTACTTTGCCAATTCCGCCGCAGGAAGCTTAACGGTTACTGTCGCCCTGCCGGGCGTTGATGCATGGGGAATCATATCAGTGCAGGCATGGAAAGGCGCCGCTACGTCATCCGTCCTCGACACTGGCGCAGTCAACCAGAACGAGACAAGCACCTCAGGAACGGTCGCAAATGCGGCGTGTGGAACAACTGCACAGACACCGTCTGGGTCGGGTGAACTGGTCATTGCTTCCCTGGTAACCGACAACATTTTCTCGGCAACCGCCGGATCGAACTTCACCGAGATCGACACGAATTCCAAGTCCTTCCCGTCCTATTGGATACAAACTTCCGCGCAGGCTACCAATGGTCCGTACACGATTACCTCTGCCGATGATTGGACAGAGGGCTGTGCCGCGTTCAAGCCAAACCATGTGTCGCTTCCTGCAGCAGGCATCATCACTACGGTTGCAGGCGACCAAAATTACGGCAACTCCGGAGACGGCGGTCCGGCGACCGATGCCGAACTGGAGGAGCCCGAAGGCGTCGCAGTGGACCTGGCCGGAAACATCTACATCCCGGATGTCGCAGCGAGCGTGGTTCGAAAGGTGTCAGCTTCGGATGGCTCAATCACAACGATTGCCGGCAACGGCACAGCGGGCTACTCCGGCGACGGAGGGCAGGCAACTGGTGCTGAACTCAACGTTCCCACCTCGATTGCCGTTGATGCGGCGGGGAATGTGTATATCGCCGATTATCAGAACAATCGCATCCGGAAGGTCACCGTGTCATCCGGAATCATCACCACGGTCGCAGGCAACGGAACTGCAGGCTATTCCGGAGACGGAGGGCAGGCAACCAGCGCAGAACTTTCGAATCCGTCTGGAGTAGCCTTCGACAGCTCGGGAAACCTCTACATCGCAGACACTGCAAACAATGTCATAAGGGTGGTTTCGGCTTCGTCAGGAGTCATCACCACGGTTGCAGGAAACCACTGGCCAAGCTACTCCGGAGACGGCGGCCCGGCGACCAGCGCGGAACTGTGGGATCCTGAATCAATCGCGTTCGATTCTGCGGGAAATTTCTACATCGCCGATACCGGCAACCAAGTGGTGCGGAAGGTGACGGTCTCATCAGGAATTATCTCGACGGTCGCCGGCAACGGCACCATTGGATACTCGGGAGATGGTGGTCCCGCCACGAGCGCAAAACTTAGTTACCCGGCGTCAGTTGCTGTCGATGCGGCCGGCGACATCTTCATCGACGAATACGGCAACCACTTAATCCGCTTCGTATCGGCGAGCACTGGCATCATTTCTACAATTGCGGGCAATGGTACCCCAGGGTTCGCCGGAGATGGCGGACCAGCAACGAGCGCGCAGTTGAGCTACCCGCATGGAGTGGCTCTCGATTCAGCCGGAAATCTCTATATTGGCGACTGCGGAAATCACCGCGTCAGAGCGATAGGAAGCGCAGCTCCGGGTCAGGTATCTGTCGGCATCACCCCCCAGAGCGCCAGCCTGGCCGCGGGACAGGCGCAGCAATTCACCGCTACAGTCTCAGGCACCAGCAATACGGCCGTCACCTGGTCCCTGGGATCGGGGGGAATTGGATCGATCAGCTCGGGCGGACTTTATACGGCACCGGTATCGATCTCTGCGCAGCAAAACGTGACCGTCGTAGCAACCAGCCAGGCGGATTCTAGCAAATCGGCGAGTGCCATCATCACCCTGGTTCCATCTATCGTGGTGAGTGTTGGTCCCACCAGCGCGATCCTGTATGGTGGCCAGACACAACAGTTCACAGCTTCGGTGAGCAACACCAGCAACACGAACGTCACATGGTCGATGTCGCCCACGGGAATTGGATCGATCTCGTCATCCGGGCTCTACACCGCGCCCACAACCATCTCCACACAACAGTCGATTTCGATCACCGCAACGAGTCAGGCTGATTCAACGAAATCCGCTTCGGCAATGGTAACGCTGGCGCCTCCGCCGCAATGTTCGCTTGCCGGATACCAATACGGCAGAAGCATTGTCATCGACCACACCAAGGTTCCGAACAGTGATCAGGTGGACTTCCCCTTCCTGTTCGACTCCACCGATCCTTCCTTCGCAACGACTGCCAACGGTGGGTATGTGACGAACCCCAACGGCGACGACATGGTATTCACCGCGGATCCAGCAGGGAAGCAGGTGTTGAACTTCGAAGTGGAGGAATACAACCCGGCAACCGGTCACGTGGTGGCTTGGATCAACCTGCCGATGCTCTCGCACACCTCCGACACCGTTCTCTACATGTTCTATGGAAATTCCACGATCACCACGTCGCAGCAGAACCCGGAGGACGTCTGGGACGATGACTATGTAGCGGTGTACCACCTTCCGAACGGCTCGGCGCTCAGCCTCGACAACTCAGCGAACGGCGCCAACAATCTGGAGAACAACAACGCAGGAGCAACCACAGGCAAGATAGATGGCGGAGGCAGCTTCACCCCTGGCCAATACGCCTATACGGCCTCGCCATCCTCTTTGCCGACCGGAACCTCGGCCAGAACGCTTTCGGCATGGGTCCAGATGACTTCGAACAGGGCGAATGAGGATTTCGCGGGATGGGGCGACAATTCTGGCAACGGGGACCGCTGGGCATTGTGCTGGACCGGCACACAGATTTGTGCGGAAGGAGAGAACGTAGGCGCGACAGCCACTATGTCGTTCGATACAAACTGGCATTACATCGTAGCCACGAGCGCGGACGGGAACAATTCATTTGCAAATGCGAAGATCTATATCGACGGAGTTCTGCAGGCTTCATCCGGCAGCGGCTCCATCAATACAACGGGATCAAATATTGCTTTGGGAACCATACCTGGCGCTCTGGGCATCGGCAATTTCCAGGGCAACCTGGACGAAGTAAGAGTGTCAGATGTTGCCCGATCCTCAGATTGGATCGCGACCGAATACAACAATCAAAACTCACCCTCGACGTTTTATTCGCTCCAGCCGGGATCCAACCTGCTGGTTGTCCCCGCTTCGGCAGACGCTTATGCCGGCCAGACGCTGCAGTTTTCTGCGACCGTCCTCAACTCGGCAACCTGTGACAACGGCGTGACCTGGTCGATGCCAGCGGGATCTCCGGGGACGCTTTCGACGATGGGACTCTACGAAGCCCCTACTACGATCACTGCGTTGCAGAGGGTAACCATCAGCGCAACGAGTACGAGTGATCCCACAAAAACCGGCACCGCCGTAGTGAATCTGCTGCCTCTTCAGTCCAATCTGAAGCTCACGCTCTCTGCCGTCATCAATCCTCCTTACGTGGTCGGCGCATCGGCCTCGTTTACGGCCAAGCTGACCAATCAGGACGGTACGGTGCTTGCCGGAATCCCCGTTTCCTTTGCAGTGACGGGAGCCAACAGCACGACGGCAACAAGCACAACGAATAGCTACGGAATTGTCACATTCACTTACTCCGGCGCCAGCAGCGGCAATGACACGATCCAGGCGACCGCAACCGTTGATGGTGAGGGACCTGTTTCATCCAACGCTCTGACTGCCACCTGGATCGTTCCGTCAAGCCCAATTTCGAGCACGAGCGTGCTCGGCCAGTTCTTCCCTTCCGGGTGCTGCGCGTTTACTGCAACGCCGGCAACCCCACCTGCCTTTACGCAGGTCTTTCCATCAATCAATTTCGATCCGCCACAGGGCGCGATTCCCGGCAACACCTCAGTGGGCTTAAACACGGCGCCATTTACCGATGTCACCGTGGGCGCAAACGGGCAGTTTTCAGGAACCATCATTGCTCAAGGCAATGGATACCAGGCGTGGGTCGGCTCGCTTCGTGCATTCCAGGCAGTGTTCACGGGTTCTCTTATTGTGGCGAGCGGCGGAGATCAACAGATCACGGTCTATGTAGACAACATATTCGTGATGGGCGTCGGCGGAGGGGCGACCCTTGTAGGCGGGTCAAGTAGTGGTGTGACTGCCTTCAATCAGTATCCCGTAATGGGAGCGCGATCCGCCGTGGGCGGAAGCTCATTCACGGTGCACTTTCCCGGTCCGGGCACCTATCCCTACGAAATCGATTTCGTCGAAGACGGCGAAATCAATACTTCTCTCATGATGATGGCTGGAACCACCGGTGGTAACGGCCTCGCGCCGGGCGTGCCTTCCGGCGGCACACTCACGCTGACACCAGGCTCCGTTCAGGCTCAGCCCATCGGCGGTCAACAGGCGTTCACTGTGGTTGCCACTGATCCGGCTGGTAATCCCATTCCAAACCTCAGCCTGAGTCTGGTTGTTTCCGAAAACGACGAAGAGCAACTGCCCGCCGTTACCGATAGCACAGGCACAGCGACATTCAATTACCAGAATTCGCGACCAGGAACCGATTACGTCCAGGCCCTCGCCCTGATGGACGGAATCATCGTCTATTCGAATCAGGTCACGGTTCCGTGGACTTCATCACCCTCGACCGCTAATGGTAACGGCTCGTGCGGCACGCTGAATGTGAGCGCTTCGGCACCGAACACGGTCATACTACCCGGCACTCTTTCATTGAATGGCAGCGCTGGCGATAGTTCATTGCCACAGGGGGACACGATCTCCTATCAGTGGAGCCAGGTGAGCGGACCAGCAGGCGGTGCAAGCTTTACCAGCGCACAGCAGGCATCGACCACAGCTCAATTCAGCGCCGCAGGAAGATACGTGCTTGAACTCGATGCGACGGATGCGGACTGCAGCAGCAAAGCTTCAACACAGATCACTGTCGCAGTGAACCCTCAACCGAGCACCAACGGAGGATGGATCGGCAGTCCGGCCTATGGTGCGCAGGTCTCAGGCATTGTTCCAATCACAGTGGCATCGGGCGTGACGCTCGCCTCGGGGGTATTGACGGTGTATCCGGCCAATAATCCCAGTGCCGTCACAGTGCTCAACGGGAGCACCACCGGCTCGGGCCAGATTGGCACTTTTGATACGACCCAGGTGAACAATGGAACCTACTGGATCACTTTACAGGCGACCACTTCCGGTGGCGCGTCACAATACAACCTGGCCCTGGTCACAGTGGCCGGGAACAACAAGCCCGGCCGTGTCACATCAACGGTGACCGATCTTGTGGTGCCAGCCAATGGGCTCGCCATTCAGATCCAGCGCACCTATGACAGCCTCAATGCGGGCACGAGTGGCGACTTTGGATACGGCTGGAATCTTGGCACCAATGTCGGCCTCACGGTGGATCCCAAAGGCGACGTGACGTTCACGCTGGGCGGTCAACGCAGAACGTTCTATCTTACACCGCAGAACGATGGGTTCTTGCCGTTCTACGTGCCGGAGTTTGCTCCCGAAGCCGGTTTACATGGAACGCTGGTCGATACCGGCTCAGGCTGTGCAGATTTGTTCAACTATCTGGTTCCCGACGGCAATCTGTGGGCCTGCGTCGGAGGAGGATTCTACACTCCGTCGGGGTACGTCTATACCGACCCGTCCGGAACTTCATACACCATCAGCGCCAACGGCAATCTGCAATCCATCGAGGACAAAAACGGAAACAGCCTCACGATCACAGCCAGTGGGATTACCAGCTCCACCGGTCTCTCAGTGCCATTCGTGCGCGATTCGAGCGGGCGCATCACTAAAATCACTGACCCTCAAGGGAACGAATATCAGTACGGATACGACGACCACGGAAACCTCGTTTCCGTGACGTATCCGAACATCTCCCTCGCGGCAACCTACACCTACGACACAAATCACCTGTATCTGTCGGGCACGGACTTCAACGGCAATCCTTTGCCCAGCACTGCCTACTACGGCGAGAGCGACACCGATCCGAATGGTCTACCGCTCAACAATCGGCTGAAGAGCGTGACAGACGCTCTCAGCGAGACCACCAGCTACGCCTACAATCTGGCGATTGCCGCCTGCCCCAGTACGCCCAACAACAACCTGGTGACGACCAGTACGACCATTACCTACCCGCAGGATTCGAGCGGCAATGTCGGCACGGCCGCCATGAACTACAACTGCGCTGGCGACCTCGTTTCTTCGACCGACCCGCTCGGACACACGACCACGAACAGCTACGATGCGAATCGAAATCTGGTCTCGGTCACGGACCCGATGGGCAAGGTCACTGGCTACACCTACGATGCAAATGGCAATCGAACCTCTGTGACCTACCCTTCGACGGCCACGAGCACGAATATGACGAGCGTAACCAGTTACAACGGCTACAGTGAGCCGACTCAAACCGTCGATGAAGACGGAAACACACGCACCTTCAACTATGATGTTAACTTCAGTCCGCAGAGCGTGACGGACAGCCTCGGAACACTGGCCAGCTTTGCCTTTAACAGCGACGGCACGATGCAGCTTGGTGCAGTCGGGTACGACATCTCTTCCCAGCCTTCGATGGCGTCACAATTCAGCTACGACACGAACGGAAACCTGACCAGCCGCACGGACGCACTGGGGCGGACGACCTCATACACCTACAACTCCCTCGGCCAGAAGGTCACGATGGTCGAACCAGTACCGTCCGGTGCGACCGGGTCAGCGGCAACGACTACTTACCAATACGACGCATTCGGCAACTTGACCGAAACAGACGCCCCGCTGGGCCGAGTCACGAAATCGCAATACGACGGAAACGGCAACAAGACCCAGGACACAGATGCGAACGGTTATTCGACCAACTACAAGTACGACGCACTGAACCGGCTCATTCTGACCACGTATCCGGACCCAACGACCTCCAGCAAGACCTATGACTTCCGAGGCAACGTCGTCACAGAAACCGATCAGGCCGGAAACGTCACGAAGCACGTCTATGATCTGGCAGGCCGTCAGACCTCGGTGACCAATGCCTACGGAACTTCGAGTGCGACAACGACCAGCTACACGTACGACAACGATGGTCGCAAGCTGACCGAAACTGACTCTCTGGGGCACGCCACCAGCTACACCTACGATGCGGCTGGAAACCTGACCGGGGTGTCCGGTGTGGGTGGAACGTTCACGTACACCTACGACAACGCCCGCAACCGCATCTCGATGACGGACGGGAACAACAACACGACAAATTACCAGTACGATGCTCGGAAACGGCTGACCGTAACCACCTATCCGGACGCGACCACCAAGACCAATGCCTACGATGGCCCCGGCAACCTGATCTCGGTTACCGACCAGGCAAACAACGAGGTGCAGTACAACTACGATGCGGCCAACCAGTTGACTTCAGTGGTACAGGTCAACAGCCCCAACAGTTCGGCCAACACAACCGTGGTTGGCTATGACGCCGACGGCAACCCGATCACTCTCGAAGACGCCAATACGCACACCATGGCGAGCAGCTTTGATTTGTTGAACGAACTCACCGGAAAAACCTTGCCTGACGGATCGCTGACCGAGGCGCGGCAGTACGATCTGGCCGGCAATCTCACCTCGCTCGTACACTTCAATGGCGTCACGACGACCTACACGTATGACAAGCTCAACCGGCTCCTTTCGCGCACCACGCCGGGCGAAGCCGCGGTGAGCTTCACCTATACGCCCACGGGCAAGCGCCAGACCATGACCGATGCCAGCGGCACGACCACGTATGGCTACGACAGTATGGATCGGCTCACGTCGAAGCAGACGCCCGAAGGTACGCTGAGCTACACTTACGATGCCGCGGGGCATCTTGCCTCCATCTCTTCCTCGAACACGGGCGGAGCTTCGGTGAGCTACACCTACGACAGCCTCAATCGACTGCATACAGCGGTTGACAGCCATCTTGGCACCACCACGTAC
>Ga0070731_10000484_pt1 | contig 53337 bp, 46 predicted proteins | sample Coa_R1_2_FD_66448 | JGI IMG/M metagenome (GOLD analysis project Ga0070731, IMG submission 66448) | Surface soil microbial communities from Centralia Pennsylvania, which are recovering from an underground coalmine fire - Coalmine... | ecosystem: Environmental > Terrestrial > Soil > Unclassified ... | reverse complement strand
TTGCGTCCGGCATTGCGGCTCGCATCCACGTGTCTTGGCTGAATCCCTACAAGGAGCAGAAACTGACAGTTGTCGGGTCAAAAGCCACGGCGATATTCGATGACCGCGCGGATTGGCCTGACAAATTGCTCCTCTATCCCCACGAGATACTGTTTCGGGACGGAAGGCCGTGGAAAGTCAGCACGGATCCAGCGCGATTCCGGCTGGAACAGTGCGAACCGCTCCATGAGGAGTGCGCGCATTTCCTGCACGCAGTCTACACCGGAGCACCGCCAAGGACGGATTCCGCTGAAGCACTGGCCGTTCTTTCAATTCTGGACGCCGCAACGCGGTCGCTGCAAACGGGGAGGCACACCGCGCCGCGCCAGGGGCGAAACAGGCGAACGGGCAAACGTTACAACGGGCAGCGGCCCCCCAAAGTCGAGCCTGCCCTCATCGCGCTCGATTGAGGCGCTCGGCTATAGTTTCCCTGAGACGACGAAACTGACGGGAGGCGTTCCGTGCCAGTGGAAGCCATGTCTCGGCAATATTTTGCTCATCCGAGTGCCATCATCGATGCTGGCGTGGCGATCGGTACCGGGACGCGAATCTGGCATTTCTCACATGTACTGAGTGGCAGCGAGATCGGCGCGAATTGTGTGATCGGCCAGAATGTCATGATCGGCCCGCGAGTGCGCGTCGGCAGCGGCTGCAAAATTCAAAACAATGTCTCCATCTACCAAGGCGTTACGCTTGAAGACGAGGTCTTCTGCGGACCGAGCGCCGTCTTTACCAATGTCATCACTCCACGCGCCTTCATCGACCGCAAGACAGAATTCCGTCCGACGCTCGTCAGACGCGGCGCCAGCATCGGCGCCAACGCGACGATAATATGTGGAACAACGATTGGCACGTACGCCATGGTTGCCGCAGGTGCGGTCGTCACGCGCGATGTGCCGCCGCATTCGCTGGTGGTAGGCGCCCCGGCACGGTTCAAGGCCTGGGTCGGCCGAAGCGGCGAACGGTTGAACGACGAGCTGATCTGCCCCCGCACTGGAGAACGCTATTGCATTGTGGACGGACAACTGGTGGCCGAACATGAAATTCCTTAACCGATTGATATTCGCTTTCGGGGCAGAATGCCCGCGAGAGCCGATCGAAACACGCGAGGGACGAGGATGAGCTTGACCGCAGTGGCGCGAAGCATCGTTTGCGATGCTGCGTTGCTCAAGCAGCGAATTGAGCGCCGCGAAGCGCTCGTTGGCGTGATCGGAATGGGTTACGTCGGCCAGCCGCTCGCAATTGCCGCCCACCATCAGGGTTTCCGCGTCCTCGGTTTCGATACCGACGCTACCAAGGTTCAGGCCCTGAATAGCGGAACGTCGGGCATTCTGACGATTCCCGACGAAAAGATCCTGGCCATGCGCAGCAGCAACCGCTTTCAGGCCACCTCGAATGTCGCGGATCTTCGCAAGCCGGACATTCTGCTCATTTGCGTTCCCACGCCGCTTACGCGTTATCGCGAACCCGACCTGTCGTTTGTCGAAGCGACTTCTCGCGCCATCGCGTCGGTATTGCGGCCGGGACAGTTGGTCTGCCTCGAATCAACGACCTATCCAGGTACGACATCGGAGGTCGTGAAACCGATCCTTGAGGAGAGTGGTCTCACGGTGGGCAGTGACGTCTTTCTGGCATTTTCTCCGGAGCGGGAAGATCCGGGCAATCCGAACTACCGCACGGCCAATATCCCCAAAGTGGTTGGGGCCGACGACCAAACGAGTCTGGACCTCGCCAAGGCGTACTATGGTGCGATCGTTGAGCGGATCATTCCGCTGAATACGGCAGCGACGGCCGAAGCTGTGAAACTCACGGAAAACATCTTTCGCTGTGTGAATATCGCGCTCGTGAACGAACTGAAGCACATTTATGGACGCATGGGGATCAACATTTGGGACGTGATAGACGCCGCCTCGACAAAACCATTTGGTTTCATGCCCTTTTATCCGGGCCCGGGCCTCGGCGGACACTGCATCCCCATAGATCCCTTCTATTTGACGTGGAAGGCGCGGGAATTCGACGTTCCCACGCGCTTCATCGAACTCGCCGGTGAAATAAACGCGGCCGAACCTCGCGCTGTGGTCGATGCACTTGGAGGAGCAATATCCGCGCGAAAGCGGCTCAGTCTCAATGGCGCGCGGATTCTGCTGATCGGACTCGCCTACAAGAAGAATGTCGACGATCTTCGCGAAAGTCCTGCGCTTGTAATCATGCAGGATCTGCTCGATCGAGGGTCCCTCGTTTCGTATTTCGATCCTTGGATCCCGACGATCCCTGCCACACGCGCCCATCCTGCTCTGGCGGGGCGCCAGAGCGTCGCCTGGGAACCATCGGAGTTTGCATCCCGCTTCGACGCTGCTCTGATCGTGACTGACCACGACGCCGTCGATTACCGCGCCCTCGTCGAAGCGATGGACCTCGTGGTCGATACGCGGAACGCCACGCGACGCCTCGACCGCGAGCGCTCCCGAATCGTGCTCGCCTGAGTTGGGCCGCCTACCGGGACGGCCCGTCTTCGATTTCCGGTTGGCGAACCCTCCCGCAGGCGATAATTTGCGAACGCCGTCGAACGGGACCGCGTTTTGCTCAAACATATCCAGTCGCAACTTCGCATAATTCACGCGCTTGCGCTTCGCGAGATTCAATCGCAGCAGTCGAGCCTTGCCTACGGTTTCGGCTGGGTATTCTTCGATGCTTTTCTGGGCATCGCCGCGCTGATGATCATGAAATTCGCGATTCGTGGTTTCAATCGCCCCGGTGTTCCGGTGTTCACGTTTCTTGTCTCCGGGCTTGTGCCGTGGATGCTGTTCAACGCGAGCTATATGGCGCCCTCGGGCGCCATTTCGAGAGGCAAGAAACTGCTCCAGCTGCCCATGGTCACCGAACTGGATCTCGTGCTCGCCTCCGCGGTGCGTATTTTGATCGTTTACACAATTCTCTTCCTCGTGCTCTCGACCCTCGCGGCTATTGCCGACGGCATTGGTCCTCCGCGCTTCCCACTGGGTGTGGCACTTCTTTACTTCAACATGGCGCTGATGGGCATCAGCTTTGGAGTTATCTTGACAGCCTTGAACAGGCTTTATGCGCCAGCCGCCAAATTCACTGGATTTTTCCTTCGGTTTATGATGATCCTTTCGGGCGTAATCTTCTCGATCACGTCGTTTCCGACGTTCATCTGGCCATATCTTTTGTGGAATCCGCTCCTGCACGCCGAGGAGCTGCTGCGCGTCTATTGGTTCTACAATTATCAAACTCCGGTTGTATCTGCGCTCTATGTAGCGGAGTGTCTCCTCGTCATGGCGTTTTTTGGGTTGATTCTCGAGCGTTATATGCGCCGGAGATTACCGGCGCCGTGAGTGTCGCGCTGGAGGACATTCGTCTTGCCGGAACGAATCCGGATGCCAAGGGCCCACTTTTCGACGGTCTGTCGCTCCGCATCGGCGATCAAGGCCGGGTCGGGATTCTGGGAGGGAGCAAGTCCGGCAAGTCCACGCTTTTGCGCCTGATTTGCGGAACAAAGCCCCCCGACGACGGCCGGATCAAACGTAATGGGCGGGTGTCGTGGCCGATTCCACTGAGTTCGTTTCTGGTCGGCGGCCACACGCTGGCGCGCAACATTCGGTTTATCGCGAGAGTGTACGGGATAGACGATGAGACCTTTCCACGCCGCATTGTGGAAATGGTGGAGTTGACGGATTTCCTGAATACGCCGTTTGTCAAGTGTCCAAAACTGACAAGGCAACGGCTTGGGTTTGCCTTGGGGGTCGGACTCGAATTCGACCTCTATCTTTTCGACGGATCGTTTACCCCTGTTGACAAGCCCTTCAAGGAAAAAGCAGCCGCGGTTTCCGCGGCAAGAACCGCAGGGCGCGCTGTCGTAGTGGCGACCAGTGTACCGGCCGAGGTTGAGCAGAATTGCGAGTCGGTCTATGTGTTGGAGAATGGTCGGGCCACATTCTTCGCCGAGGCGAGCCAAGGGGTCGAGCATTTCAAGCAGTTGCTTGGATTGGAAGAGAAGAAGAAAAAGGGCAAAGGTGACGCCGCGAGGCGGGGCGACGACGAGGACGAGGATCAGGACGAGACTGGTCTTGGCGACATGGATATACTCGCCGCCGCGGTGGCGGATGCGGTAGATTAACAGGGTTTCGGGAGAACTGCGGTTTGGCCAGCACCACGAGTTCCGAGAAGACGGTTTTCCGCGCCGACGCCGCCGTCGCCGGTACTACGGCGCCTCCGGTATCAAGCGTTGGCCAGCTTTCCGTCGGCGTAAGGCAGCTTTTCAACTGGCTGGCCCGCAAACTGACATTCTGGACCGTGGTTCCGATCGTCGGCATCGTCGGCTTCGTCTATCTCTACGCGTACAGCGATTCCCTCTATCAATCGAGCGCCGTCGTCGCGCTGCAGAATTCGACCGCGACCGCGTCGAGTCTGAGTACCTTGGTGTCCGGGAGCAGCCTCTTCGGCGCTTCGGGTAGCACGACACAAAGCGGCGCGGTCGTGGCCTACATAGAGTCGCTCGATCTTCTGAAAATTCTCGATAAAAAGTTTCACCTTCGTCAGCTGTATTCCTCGCCTCAGCATAGTCCCTTCTGGCGGCTCGATGCCGATGCGTCGAACGAGGATTTTCTGACCTTTTATCAGCAGATGGTGACGGTCAGCCAGGACTCCACGACGTTGCTGATAACGGTCAACGTCCTCGACTATGATGCCAATCGGGCGCAACAGATTTGCAATGCAATCATCGCCGCTTCACAGCAGTTCGTGAACAGCATGTCGGCCGTGATGAGCAATGCGACGATCAAATATGCGAAGAACCAACTGCAGATTGCGACCAAGGCGGTAGAAACGGCGCAACCCTATGAACGGTCGGTCGCTGAAATGGAACTCACGGCCGCGCAGCAGGGTCTCGTTTCGGCGCAGAGCTTGGCCAACCAGCAGCAGTCGTTTCTGATCACGGTTGACGCCGCCAATCTTCCCACGGATGAAACCGTTCCGGATCGTCTCGTGGATGAGGCGATGATTTTGATTGCGGCCTCCATGCTCTACATGATCGCGCATTTGCTGCTCGCAAATGTTCGCGACCATCGTCGCGCGTAGAAGCGCGCTCGCTGATCCGGAGTTGTCAAACTTCGCCGTTCAGAAATTCCTGCATCAACAGCTGCGCGATACGGTCACCGACGTTCGGTTTCTCGTATTCGGGAATCGGACGACGCGGCTCATAGCCCGAACTTGTCCAGAGGCGGTTCCAGCCACTCTCGACTGTCTCGGTCCATTCGGTCTCGTCGCGCAGGGTGACGCATGGCACGCGGTGAAAATAGGCCTCGCGCTGTAGCCCGCCGGAATCCGTCAGCACCACGGACGCAGCGCCAATCAACTGGTTCATGTCCAGATATCCAAGCGGTTCGATGGTAAGGATACGTTCCGACTGCAGGGTGATTCCGGCGTTGTGCAGTGCGTTTTGCGTGCGGGGATGCAGCGGTACCACGAGCGGAGCGGATAGCGACTGTTCGTGCAGATACGAGACGATTTCACCGAGCCGGCCGGCTTTCTCCAGGTTCTCCTGCCGGTGGAAGGTTGCTACGCCATAGGCGTGCTTTTCGAGACGCAGGCGTTCGAGTACCCGCGAATGCGCAGCTGCCAGCGCCCTGGCCCGGAGAACAGAATCAAACATCAGGTCGCCAACTACGTGCACGCCTGCCGAAATTCCCTCGCGGCTGAGATTGTCCGCGGCCCGATGGGTGGGGCAAAGAAGGAGAGCGCTCAGATGATCGACGACGACGCGATTGATCTCTTCCGGCATTTTGCGGTTATAGGACCGAAGCCCCGCCTCAACATGGACAACCGGGACCCTGCATTGCGCTCCCGCGAGCGCGCCCGCCAATGTCGAGTTGGTGTCGCCGTATACGAGGACGGCCGCAGGACTTTCTTCAAGAATGATCTTTTCGAGCGAGCCAAGCATTTCTGCCGTCATCGCGGCGTGTCCGCCCCCGTGGATGCCGAGATTGTATTTCGGTGTCTTGATTTCGAGTTCGGCAAAAAACACCTCCGACATGTTCCAGTTGAAGTGCTGACCGGTGTGAACGAGCACTTCTTCGATATCGGGGTAGCGGCGCAGCGCGCTGGAGAGCGCGAAAGCCTTGACGAATTGCGGCCGCGCTCCGATCACGGTCACGATCCGGGCGGGCGATCCTATATCCGGACGGCTTTTTTCGTTTCGCGGCAATCCCCGTTCCTATTGCTCTCGACTGCGGATTCCGTCACATCGCAGGGCCCGCTTAGCGATTCGGGCGAGCCTTGGGAAGGGTCACGGACATTAGCGTCCCTGGTTCATTCGTCGAAGCGCCGGCACGGCAACGTGGCACCTTGCCCGCCCACAAGGCCTGCGAAACCTTGGGCGAGCGATCCTTCCCGGAATGTTGAGGAGGTTGCGTATCGGCGCCGTTTGGGCGGGGCGCAAAATCGCCATCCGGGCTGCACGCTCGCGCGTTGCTTCGACTGCTGCAAAGAGTCTCGCGCCAATCCATCGCAGGCGGGCTCTACTCCTTGAAGGTACACTCTCCCAGCTCCGTGACCGAGAGGGCGATCATGCGCTTTTTTGGGCGGCGGCGGCGAATGCCTATCCCGACGATCCCGCGATACTGCGTATGCGGCTCCATTCGGCCCTGCGGGTGGGCGATCGGCACGGAGCCGATGCCGTATTGAGACGCCTGATCGCGGCCCGAAAGACCAGGGCCGACGATGCCCGCTTCGTCGTTGGATTGACCAATATCGACTTGCGTGCCGACCGTCGCGGGCGCATCCAGGCCCGAATCCGGCATTTTCTGGCGAGCCTTCGCGGATCGTCGGATTATCGCGTCGCAGCCGTGAGGCTAAGCCGGCAGATTTTCGCGCATTTTCCGCCGAGGGCCGGAGGCTTCGACCGCCATGCGCGTGCGCGGTTTCTCCACATGCTGGAGCGGTCGCCGGTCGCACCAGAACCCAAACAGCTGCTTCATCGTGTCGTGGCATCGGAGGCGCACCTTGAACAGCGGTATCCCGGAAGTCTCTTCGAAACCGACATTTCTTCGTTGCAACGGCGCACCTTTGTCGCGCTCGTACAGAGCAGGTTGCGCGAGCGGCGACCATTCTCTTTTGTCCGCCTCGGCGACGGCGAAGCGGCATGTTTGCCGTACGAATCACCGCTCTCGGCCTTCGCCGCGTACGATGCCCGGGATCGCGAACGCATCTGGTGGGACAAGCCACTGGACCGGCAAGTGCGATCGCAGATCTACCCACGGCTTGCGAAGTCTATCTTCGATGCGGATTGCATCGGAATTCCGCCCGTTTCGCGATTCCTGAGAGAGTTGAAGCTGCAGCGTGAGGACTCGCTCGAAACCAGTCTGACGGGAAGAGGTCTTCGGACTGTTCTCCACTGTGCAGAGCATTGGGAACAATTGCGCTCCGTCGGCCTGGCTCCGCCGATCTTCACATCGTGTCACCTCCACCAGGATCTCGAGTTGTGGAATTGCTTTGACGAATTGTTCGACGGAGCGGGCGAGGTCGTGCTTGTTTCATGCCACCCGGAGCTTCCGGATCGGATGCACGCGCGGTTCGGCCTGAAAGCGGCGGGCCACATTCTGCTTCCACCGGATCGGGTGACAGGACCCTTTCTTGCCCTGGGTGGCGATAATCGGGCGCTTCCGTCGGTCCTTGATACCACCATCGATAATCTTGGTGACCTGCCCAAGGGGCGTCTGGTCCTCGTCGGTGGCGGTCTGCTTGGAAAGCTCATTGTGGCTGAGGCGTGTGCGCGCGGAGGAGTAGCATTGGACGTCGGCAGCATCTTTGATCATTGGTTGGGCTTCAGAACGCGCAGCTATCTGGACTTGAACACCGCGTGACCGAAGCCCTGCCATCAGCTGCTGTAGAGGTTTCGATTGTCGTCGTGACGTACGGCGCGCGTGAAATGACTCTCGCGTGTCTCAAATCGATTGCGGCCGGAGCAGGCGGCCTCGCCAGCGAGGTAGTTGTGGTGGACAATGCGTCTCCGGGTGCGCTGGCCGCCGAGATCGCTTCGTCCTATCCGGAGTTTCGGCTGTTTCCGCAGGTCGCTAACCTTGGTTTCGCAGCAGCGGCGAATCTCGGCGCCGACATGGCGCGTGGGCGCTATTTGCTCTTTCTCAACCCGGACACGCTGATCCAGCCAGACACAATCATTCGCCTTGTGGAGTTTGCGCGAAGCCACCCGCGCGTCGGCCCCCTCGGTGTCGGCACATCGTTCGCGAATACCCGCCCCAATCCAACGGCCTGCCGAAGGAAGGTCACACTCTGGCGGCTGCTGTGCTCAGGCTTGGGCCTGGACACTCGCTTCCCAAATTCACGCGTCACGAGCGGCATGCGATACGGGCAGCTGCCGGCGGCCACCGAGTTTCCGGTTGATGTGGTCTGCGGCGTGTGCATGCTGGTTGAACGATGTATTTGGGACCGGCTTGGCGGCTTCTCCCCCGCCTTTTTCATGTATGGTGAAGACGAGGATTTGAGCCTCCGGGCAACGCAGATCGGCTCTTCCCCGACGCTTGCATCGGATATCGCAATTGTTCACCACGGAAGCGGCACCGAGCCGGACCAGGCCCGAAAACTGTCCCAGCTATTCGCCGCCCGCTCATTGATCGTTCGCGGCTATTTTGCTGGGTTTGCGCGGCCAGTGGCGCGGGCACTCCTGTTGCTCAGGCCGTTTCTCGGCAAATCCTTTGCGAGGCGGGAATTGCGACCATTGTGGCAAATTGTTTGGGCGAAGCGTCGGCAATGGCTTTCCGGCCGTTTTGCATGAGGATGGCTCGAACCTCCGGGGCAACGATCGGTGTCCGGTCCTAAATCAACGGAGCAGATCGCCGTCTGTGTTTGCACCTATCGGCGGCCGCTGCAGCTGGCGCGCCTCCTCAAGGTGCTCGCCGAAGCGGAGACGCCGGCAGGCACCAGGTTCGTGATCGTCGATAACGAAGGCGGTGATGTACAAACGGAGGATTTGGTTCGCGAGTTTCAGGAGGCGCGCGGCGCGCCGGTGACGTACCTTGTCGAACGCGAGCCGGGCCTTTCGGCGGCACGTAACGCCGCCTTCAGGGCCGCCCGTGCGGCCGGGGCGAGTGTCGTAGCTCTGCTGGACGATGACGAGTGGCCTTCCGCGCACTGGCTGACGAAACTCGTTGACGCAAGGCGCGCGACCGGCGCGGCGATCGTCGGCGGCCCGGTCAATCCCGTATTTGAGGCCGGAAAGGGACCGCCTGCGAACTATCGACCACTGTGGTCTGTACGGCGTGGTCAACTTGGCGGGTTGACGCATGTTTACTGCACCTGCAATGCCCTCATCGATCTCAGTGCCGTGGCATTCATGGGCGATGAGCCGTTTTCGCGCGCCTTTCGTTTCACCGGAGGCGAAGACGTGGTCTTTTTCAGGCGCCTTCATGCCGCCGGACTCAAAATGGCGTGGGCGGAGGAAGCGATCGTCTTCGAAGACATCTCCGGCGAGCGCGCGACGCTCGGCTGGATGCGGCGTCGATGGTACAGGCTCGGAAATATTGGCGTCCGGTGCGAACGGGCGGCGCCCGTCCACGGGGACCTGCCACCGTTCGCCAAAACCATTCTTCTCGCGCTGCGCCTCATTGTCTTTCCGCTGATCGACCGAAGGGTTTCCGACGCCCCGTTGGTGTGGTTGCTCGAAGCCGGGCGCGTTTGGGGCCGTTTGGCTTCTCACGCGGGCTTCACCGTAGTTCAATACGGTCGCGAACGGGTGTAGCGGCAATGCATGTTTTGATTTTTGGCCGGACCGGTCAGGTAGGTCGCGAACTCGGCCGTGTTGCGTGGCCGCGGGGCTTCATCATCCGGCAACTGGATCGGACTGAGTGCGATCTGGCCACACCGGCAGCTGTCGGCGCGAGGGTGCTGGAGGCAAGACCGGATGTTGTGATCAATGCCGCGGCCCATACAGCCGTTGACCGCGCCGAAACGGAACCGGCTTTGGCCGCTGCCATCAATCGCGATTCGCCTTCGGCCATGGCGGTCGCGTGCCGGACAACGGGGGCGAAGTTCATTCATCTTTCCACGGATTATGTCTTCGATGGGGAGAAGCGCTCGCCCTACGTCGAGGACGATCCGGTCGCACCACTGTCGGTTTATGGACGCACAAAGCAGGAGGCCGAGTCGGCCATCAGGGCTCACACATCGGAACACATAATTCTGAGGACTTCCTGGGTTTTTGCGGCTCACGGGTCAAATTTTGTCCGCACCATGTTGCAGCTTGCCAAAGAGCGTACGGAATTGCAAATCGTCGACGATCAGCGGGGAGCGCCAACTGCTGCGCGCGATATTGCCCAGGCAATCGCGGTCATCGTGGCACACATTGGCGCCGGCCGCCCCTCATGGGGTACGTTCCATTTCGCAAGCCGTGAACCGACCACATGGTTCGGTTTCGCGGAAGTGATTTTTGCCGCGCTTGGCGCGGGTCCCAGGCTCGTGCCGACGACGACCGAGAAGTATAAGACTCCAGCACGACGGCCGCTCTATTCAGTGCTCGACTGCGCGCGGGTGCGCAAGACATACGGGATCGCGCAGCCGTGCTGGCGCACAGCTTTGTCGGACGTTATGAGTGAACTCGCGCAGGAGGCAAGCGGGAAAGGCGCTCTGGCAAAATGAACCTTCCATCCGTCGAGAACACGCCTCTCGAAGCCGTACTGCTTGTCGTTCCGCGCCGCTTTGCAGACGACCGCGGGTATTTTTGCGAGACATACAACCGCGATGCGTTTGAGCAGATCGGAATCGGGCGCAAATTTATTCAGGACAACCAGTCATTTTCCCGCCATACCGCGACAGTAAGGGGGCTGCATTTTCAGATTCCACCATTTGCCCAGGCCAAACTCATTCGCGTATTGCATGGCGCGATTTTCGACGTTGCCGTGGACATCCGGTGCGGTTCCGACACTTTTGGCCGATCCTACGGTGCGCTTCTCAATGCAGAAAACGGCCGCCAGTTATTCGTTCCTGAGGGCTTCGCCCATGGATTCTGCACTCTGGAGCCGAACACGGAGGTACTCTACAAGGTAAACGCGCCTCACTCGCGCGAGCACGAGCGCGGCCTGAAATGGAATGACCCGGCGCTTGGCATAGCCTGGCCGATCGAAGAGAGCGCAGCGATTATCCTTGACCGTGATCGTGACCTGCCACCTCTGGCTGTGCTGCCGGAATATTTTGGACTATAGAAGAAAAAGTTTTGCCGGTGGCGATTTTGGCAGCAAATCCTGACTGTGTTTTGGTGACGGGTGGCGCAGGGTTCATCGGCGCCGCCGTCATTCGCCATCTCCTGCACGATACCGACGCAGTCGTCGTCAATTTCGACAAGCTGACCTACGCAGCGAACCGTGCAGCAATTGCCGAGTTCGAAAGACACCCACGCTACCGCTTCGTTCGCGCCTGCATCACCGATCAGGAGGCGTGGCGAAATGTATTGGCGTCCCATCAGCCCGATGCCATCATGCATCTTGCGGCCGAGAGTCACGTCGACCGTTCAATAGACGATCCGCTGAAGTTCGTTTCGACAAACGTCATGGGCACCGCGGTCTTGCTGGAAGCGGTGCGCCTTTATCTGAGGTCTCCGGCCGGGCGGAGAAAGCGCAGCTTTCGCCTTCACCACATCTCGACGGATGAGGTCTTTGGATCGCTGGATGCGGTGGGTCGGTTCAGCGAGACGACGCCTTACGCGCCAAGGTCACCTTACGCCGCTTCGAAGGCGGGTTCGGATCATCTCGTGCGCGCCTGGCGCGAAACGTACGGTTTGCCCGTGGTGCTCTCCAACTGTTGCAACAACTACGGCCCGTGGCAGTTCCCGGAAAAGCTGATCCCGCTCATGATAATCAAGGCGCTGAACGGGGAAAGACTGCCGGTTTACGGACGTGGCCAGCAGGTCCGCGACTGGATTCACGTCGATGATCATGCGCGGGCGCTGCACGCGATTCTGACAAACGGAGAGCTCGGCGAAAGTTACAATGTCGGCGCCGATTGCGAGCGTCGCAATCTCGACGTGGTGGAAGCGGTCTGCGATCTCGTGGATGAGCAAGCTCCCCTCAAGGGTGGGAAACGGAGACGCGAGCTGATTGCTTTCGTCCAGGACCGGCCGGGGCACGACCTTCGATATTCCATTGATGCAACGAAGATACGCGCGCGCCTGGGGTGGCGTCCACGCGAGACTTTCGCCTCCGGTCTCACGAAAACTGTGCAATGGTATATCGGAAACGCCGGGTGGTGGCGGCAAATCGATAACTATCGGGGCGATCGCCTTGGCCTGGGCGACGCAGTAGAGGTGGTGGTGTCTTGAAAGGCATCGTTCTTGCGGGCGGTTCGGGCACCCGACTCCATCCGGTCACGCTTGCGATCAGCAAACAGCTCCTGCCGGTGTACGACAAGCCGATGGTTTTCTACCCGCTGTCGACGCTGATGCTTGCCGGCATTCGCGAAATGCTGATCATCACCACGCCCCACGACCAACCGCATTTCGTACGCCTTTTGGGCGACGGCAGTCGCTGGGGCCTCGATATCTCCTACGCCGTCCAGGACCAGCCCGATGGCTTGGCGCAGGCATTCGTCATAGGACGGAAGTTCGCAGCGGGCGAGCGCGTCGCCATGATTCTGGGTGACAATATATTTCATGGTGCAGGTCTGACGGCGTTGCTGCGCAATGCCCTGGACCGGGACAGCGGAGCCAGCATATTCGCGTACCGCGTACGTGATCCCGAGCGCTTCGGAGTAGTCGAGTTCAACGAAAACGGCCAGGTACGCGGGATCGAGGAAAAACCTGCACGCCCGCGCTCCGATTGGGCGGTTACAGGCCTTTACTTCTTTGACGAGCAGGTTTGCGACCGCGCCGCGGCGCTGCAAAAGTCGGCGCGGGGCGAATACGAAATCACCGATTTGATCCGGCAATACGTCGCCAAGGGAGACGCCTACGTCGAAAAGCTCGGGCGGGGGATAACCTGGTTCGACACCGGTACCCACGGCGCATTGCTGGACGCAGCCGTCTTCATTCGGCTCGTGGAAGAGCGCCAGAAACAGCGGATCGCCTGCCTTGAAGAGATCGCCTGGCAGCAGGGATTCCTGTCGGAGGAAGCGTTCAGGCAGACCGTCATTCAGACCACGAATGTCGAATTGCGGACCTATCTGAATGATTTGCTGGAGCAGTGAGTTGACGGACCTCGTCGCGCGTGAGTGCGCGCACGATTTCCGCCGGCATGAGAGCATGTCGAGCCGGGGTTCAGTCCCGGCGTAGGCATCGACGAACCGTCATTTTTTTCCGATCCAGATACACCGCGACATTTCCCGCTGGTATGCCTCGGGCCATACTTCCAGAATCAGGCGGAGTTCATTCATCCCGCAGTACTTCGCAATCGATTCGATCGCAGCTTCCCCGAGCGCCCAAAAGTTACTCTTGTCGCCGCCAAGACCGTTAATCCACTTGCACACCGTCCCATCTTTGCTTCCGCGATAGCAGATTGTCTCCAGCGCAAACCAGCCGCCGCTTTTCATGGATTGAAAGGTCCGTTCGAGCGACCGGACAGGATTGGCCAGGTGGTAAAGAGTCCCTAGATGAAGAACGAGGTCGAATGTGTCTTTTTGTTCGAACTCCTCCGCACTGGCGGTAATAAATTCAGCTTGGACCCCCAGCATGCCGGCAAGCTCCGTTGCGACGAGCCTGTGCTTTCGCACGATATCGATTCCTGTAACCGAGGCGTTGTACGATTGTGCAAGGAATAACGTGTTATACCCCGCGTTGAAGCCAACGTCCAACACGCGTGCCCCCTCGAACGCGCTCTGTGGCAAATGTTCCATCAGGATGCGCAATTTGTTAAGGGGTGCCGGATTGAAGGGTTCAAACGTCGGCCCGTCGCTTGCTTTCGGTCCGCTATCGAATTTGAGTTCCATTCGCCACGGCGAATAGCGCTGCAAAAAGGAGCGGGCCGTCGCGGCGTCCACGCCCCGAACCAGCCATTCGCCGGAGGCGGGCAATGATTTTGGCCCCTGTTTGCTGAACGAAAACATTACCGCGCTCCTTTGGAAATCAGCAGCAATGGTAGCGCAGGGCTGTGCTCCTCCCAACTACCTCGCGGCGTCATCGCTCGCTTTCCGAACGGATAACTGCGGGGCTTGGATTCAAGAGCGGGTTGCCGACAGGCACCGATAAGGCTGAGCAGCAAGTTTGAATTGATGGTCGTGATCCGGCAGTATATCCCGATCGGGAAATGGTCTCGTCGGGCGGCTCGCAGATCCAAGCGGGTGGCGCGCTCTACATCTTCGACGATGATCCCCGAAGCGTAACGGTAACCATGACAATCGTAAATACCACCTACGGATTCATTTTCATTCACATTCCGAAAACCGGCGGAACGTCTGTAAAAGAACATCTTCGCGATTACTGTCGTGAGGGTGACGTGCACATCAATTTGCGGTCCGGGGCCGAGCCATCGCGGTCGGTTGGCAGGTTCAGAGTCAGAAAACATTCGACTGCACGCGTGGTGTGCAAGGTGGTTGGAAGAGCCGAGTATGACCGTTTGTTCAAGTTCTGTGTTGTCCGCAACCCGTTTATCCGAACGCTGTCCCTGTTCCGTTTCCTGAAATTCAATTTTCGATCGTGGCAGCGCTCGGAAGTGATGGACGAGCTTCATACATTGGAGGAATTTGTCACAACGCCGCTCTTCGCGAGCGCTGGTCCGGGCGGAATTATCTCTCCGCAAGTTCATTGGTTGACCGGCGAATCGGGCGAGAACGGCATGGATTACATCGCGCGCGTGGAGCGGATCGAGCAGGATCTCTCCGAAATTAAGGCCCGGCTTGGGCTGCCGCCATCTCCCAAGCCGTTGCTACGGCGCAACGCGAGCAAGGGCGACGCCGAGAATTTCATCGCAGGCTTGATGTCCGATAAAGTTGTTGACGCGGTGCGAACGCGCTATGCATCCGATTTCTCCATGCTGGGATACAGTACCGATCCTGGCGACGCAATGGGGCTTGAGCAGGCGACGAAATTTGGCCTGTACGCGCGCTGACGTTTTCGTCGTTGCGAATATGTCCGGGTCTGAAGAGGCGATATTCCAGTCGCTTGCTAGTCAAGTGTGTCGGTATGATGCGCCGGCAGAGTGGGTGGTCTCTTGCCTAACCTGTCTTTCATGCACTGCATCGTGAATTGTACCGCGCCCTTGACGTCTGCGATGTGGTAATTGGCGTTGCGCCTGGCTTCGCGCTTGGCGGCGCGCATATGGGGCGACGTCCCGGTAGCCGTGTTGTAACGGTCCGGCAAAATGTCCGGCGCAATCCCTTCTTCCAACTGCTCTGCGTACCATCGGGCCTGCGCGGGTTCATTTCCCATCGGCGGCAAATGGATGAACCCGGAAATATTGTGCAACCATGCGACCTTGTGCTGAAGCGTACCTGCATGGCAGACATAGTAGTCGCAAAAAGAGCCAACGGTCGCAGCCTCCGCGAGACTGAGACCTGAAATGCTGCAAAGTTGCGACGCGGTGCGGGTCCCCAGCACGGCAGCCGTGCAGTTCTGCAGTTCGGAAATGAACTCGGCAGTCAAGGCTGCACGCTCTGAAAATTCGGCGCGATATCTGGTCATGCGGTCGTCCTCGAAAAAGCTTATCGGAAACGAGAAGCCGTCCAAAATGCAAACCGTATCGGGATAGGCGAGGAAAATCTCGCGCAATAATTCAACCAGGTACTCCAATTGATTGTCGGCCGTACGGGACTCGGTCCGCACTGAAATCCAGACTCTTGGCCAATTGCTGTGAAGCCGGGAGAGAACAGGTTTCAATGCTGACTGATCGGCGCGGGCGCTGCAGTAGGCGTTGACTGCCTGGCGGACACGTACCGAGATTTGACTGGAGCCTGGCCGGACCGAAAGCCGGCTCGCATCCGGCGACCGATCTCCTGTTCCTTGTAGCGATTTTGCCAGCTCCAACCGCGGAAAGATTTGCTTGAGAGAGCCAAAGGGTTCAGCCGTGGGGTGAAGCATGGTTTCCGAAATTGCCCTATCGGTGGCACGACTGAGCCATTCGTCCAGGGCCGGCAATTCGTTCCATAAGTGATGGGCGAAGTTCATGTGCCCGATCACCAATTCCACCCCGGAGCGCAGCTTCGGTGGCGTCTGGAATTCTCTCATTATCGGCAGGTGCTTGCGGATGAAACCAATCTGGGATCGCGCCGACGGGAACAACGTCTCGATCCGGTCATCCAGCTCGGAACAGAACGAGGCAAGAGGATGACCCTGCCGCAACGGGCCGGTCAGAAGCCAAAACCTTGCACTGTCCAGGAACAGATAACCCACGCGAGCGGACAACAGGGCGCTGCGCGCGGGCTGAATTCGGGAAGCGGAGAAGGGAGAAACGATTTCGAACGTAGTCTCGTCGAGCAGAGACGCCTGATAATGGCGAAGGCATCGCAAACGGACAAATTCGTTCAGTTTCTGCACAGATTGCAGGAACTCGTCCCAATAAGGGTAGGGAACCGTTTCTCCTGTGCGGGGATTTTCAGAAATTTCGCGCAACAAAGTGCCGCCCGGTGTTGAATTTTCACTGCGCCAGCTAGGATATTACCGGATCGCTGCCGTGCCGCTCCAGAGCAGTCAGCCACGTGTTGTCGGTCGTGCCATAACAAGACGACCGGCGCCGGAGTGCCGTGTCCGCGATTTTGACTGCCCGCCGAATCCCGACTAGAAGTTCCGGGCAGTTCGTTCCCGGCGGTTCTCTCCGGGTGGTAGCGGTCCCTTGACACAGCAAATCGTACAACGCGTCAGAGGTTACGTGGGCCAGTTGCTCGGAAGCCCGCCGGCCGAGTCGCGGCCCCACGATGCGCCACGATCTTTCGAACTCAAGGTTGTCGAACCACCCCCCGCCCAACCCCGGCCCCGGGCACGTCCCGAGTGGATCGCCCAGGCAAATTGGCTCGTCGGGAAAAAGCTCATTACCGAGCCGGAAGCCGAACGCCTCGTCAGGAGCCGAAATCTTCCGAAGGATTTTGAGGAGCGCATGCTCGCACGTTTTCCGGCAGCGGTCGCGTGCGATAATGTTGCCGAGGTGACATCAGACGTCATCATCGCAGGCCATCGCGATGAACCCGTCGACCGCCCTATCCGTACGTATGACGGTCCCTATCCACCTCATCTTTCCTCCGGCAACATGCGCCAACCGGCGGTCGAATTGTACGTCGCCCGAAGGGGAAAAATCTTTCTCGGGCAGAAACAGACGACACTTATCCTCGACCCGAGCACCTATTATACTGGCCTATCAAGGCCGGCGAGTCGGTGGGTGGCACCCGTCTTTGCGGACTCCCCCGGCGAAATCAAGTTGCGAGGAACGGCGGCAATACTGTTTTCCAACGGTGCTTCGCACTTCAGCCATTGGATGTTCGATCTGCTGCCCAGGATCGAGGTACTGCGCCGGGCGGGCTGGGGGGACAGTAGAATTGACTATTACGTGGTGAATGCCTTCCGCACGAACTACCAGAAAGAAACGATCGACCGGTTGGGGATCCCGCATCGGAAAATTGTAGTGGCCTCGACCACGACGGTTTCGGCCGATCGACTGCTGATCCCGACCGACGTCCGCGTAAATTTCCGTACCCCTCCGTGGATCAGCGAATTCGTGCGACCGCTTTTTCTGCCGAAAGCCGCGGCACACCGACGATCCGCACCTCGGCGATTGCACATTTCGCGCGCCCGCGCGCGCTACCGCCATATTATCAACCAGGATCAGATTGATCCGATTTTGCAGAAATTCGGGTTCGAGACGGTTTTTGCAGAAGAGCGCACAATTGCGGAGTGCGCAGCACTTGCCTGCGACGCTGGCGAGATCTTCGCACCGCACGGCGCCGGCGCGGTCAACGTCGTATTCGGTTCGCCGGGCATTCGGCTTTTGGAGAGCTTCTCGGCGCATATCGCGCCGGAAGGGTGGTTGTTGACGCAATCGCTGGGCGGGCAGCACTACATCATGGCGGGGCACGACCGCGATGGACGTTTTCCGTGGGAGGGCGCATACGACGGATTTTCCGAACGGGAGCGGAACCATGCTGACTACCTGGTACGGCCGGAGGACATGGAGCGCGCGCTCGAACTTCTGACCGCCCGGTGAGCGAAGCAAAATTCGACGATTCGATGCCCGATTACCGAAACGCGCTGGAAATCCAGTTCTTCGGGCTTCAGCGGAGTGGCAACCATGCAGTACTGGCGTGGCTGTTCCAGCAATTCCCCGAGCCGGTGTATTTCTTCAACAACGCAAAACATTTCGGTAATCCTCTGAAGGAATTTCAGTCCCACGATCTTCCAAATACGGTGAAAATCCGCCGCGGCGAAGCAAGGTTGCGGCAGCTTGAAGAGATCGGACCGACAAAGAAGAGGGTTCTCGCCTACAGCTATGAAAACCTTCCCCTGCGGGCACTTCGTGAGAGGGAGCTGGTTCCGGGCAAAGATGCGGTGACCGGACTGAGCTCTTGTCTACGCCGTGTCCTGATCATTCGGGATTTCGACAATTGGTTTGCCAGTCGCATTCGCTATCATGAGGCAGCGAAAGGTGCGTTTCCTTCCATACCACAGATTGTACGGTTCGCAAAGCTCTGGGCTATTTACGCGCGGGAGTACGCCGGCGAGACCCAGTATCTTCGGGACGCTCCACTAGTGAGGGTGTGTTTCAACCGCTGGGTGCGCGACGACAGCTATCGTTGTGAGGTGCTGGATGCCATGGCGATCAAGCTGAGGGACAATTCCATTTCCTATGTGCCGAGCGCGGGCGGCGGGAGTTCCTTTGATGCGACGCGTTTTTCCGGCAGAGCCGAGCAGATGCCTATCTTTGACCGGTGGCGTTTCCTCGTGGACGGAAGATGTGCCGAAGTCTTGCCGCACATAAGCGGCCAACGTCCGGTGGTCGAGCGTTTGAACAAGGAGATATTTGGTGTCGAGTCCTCCGTCCTGCGGTGATCGGTTGGCTGTCAAACCTGAATCATAAACTGCGCCGAGACCACCTCCTGCGCCGCAACTCCTGCGGTTGCAACAAACTCACGAACCGCTCTTGCGACCGACAGCTGCCCGGCCTCGTCGCGCCACGTATAGTCGTCGCCCGCCAGAAGCCCACCCTTTTTGATCTTTGGATGCCATAACCGCAGATCTTGAATTACCGCTTCGTAGGAATGGTCGCCGTCAATATAGATCCAGTCAAAATGCTCATCGGGAAACAGGGGCGCGGCGTCCGCGGAGCGCAAGCGGTGAATTCTGACCCGTAGATTTTTCGCAAACGACGCCGCAACGTCTCGACAAATCGCATCCATCCCGTCCTGGTCGCTCGCCTCCGCGCCACCGTACCGTCTTCGTGGGAAATCCGCCGAGAACGCCCAGGGATCAATGAGGTGAAGCTCTGCAGGCGCAGTGCCCTGAAGCAGTCGGCGCGAGAACATGCCTTTCCACACGCCTATCTCCGCTCCAATACCATTCTTCGGCAGCCGCGCGATCAATTGCTCGCGGCCGCGGGCGTTCGGAAGGGGTGCTCCATCAACTGCAGTCTTCATGTCGTTCCGGCGCCGGGAGAAAGCTTACATTTGGCATTGCTGCTTCTAACACGAACTCAAGTGCCAGACTAACCGCGTCCGGTGGACGAAAAATGTAAAACCCGGTGTTCAGGATCAGTAGCGGTCCGGTCGGGCGTGCTTGTAGGTCAGCCCCTCATCCGCTCCAACCGAAATGCCGACCGCCTCGAAAGCTGCTGCGAGCGCGTTTTTTGCCCCTTCAAACGAGTGGGAAGTCCGCGCCAGTTTGTGGGCGTTCACCGAGAGCCGGTTCCAAAGCGCTTCATCATTGTACAGTCGAAATACGCGATCGGCCCATTCCTCGGGTGAATTTGCGATCAGGCAATCCACTCCTTCCGTCAATCCCGTGCCTTCGGCCGCGACCGGCGACAGGACGCAGGGGACGCCGTGCGAAATTGCGTCGAGCACCTTGCCTTTGAGTCCGGCGCCGGCAAGCAGCGGCGCGACAAATACACGTGCCCCATCGAGGTGTTCGACCAGATTCGGTACATACCCGAGCACGCGCACCCGATCTGAAACGAGCTCAGGCACAACCGCACGTGCTCCGCTGCCGATGATGTTGAAGTGAACCTCCGGCAGGCGTTCGCGCAGCAGAGGCATCACCCTTCGGGCAAAAAACTTTGCCGCCTGAACATTGGGAGGATGGTTGAAACCCCCGAGGAAAAGAATGTCCTGCGTCTTGCTGTACGGCAACTCGCGTTCGTGGCACTCGACGACCCAGGGCATGCGTGCCAGTTTTGTTGTCTCCGGCAAGAGACCGCGAATCACGGCAATCTCCACGTCCGAATAGCTGAAGGTTACATCGCTCTGGGCTATTACGGCCAGCTCCGCCCGTCGCGTTTCGTCCGCCTTGCTGAACGAATATCCCGGCGTCTTGGTGGCTGCTTCGCGGAATTCGCGCAGAAAATGAAGGTCCGCAAGGTTGAAAGCGATTTTCGTGCCTGGCGCGGCCGAGCGAACGATCCTCAAGACCTCCTCGGCGACGGTGTGCCGGCTGACGACCACGAGATCGTACTCGGCGGCATGCGCACGGAGATGCTCGGCAAAGCTCCTGACATAGGGCGCATACAGGCACTCGACGCCGATTCGCTGGAGGGCCGTCGTATGGCGGTCCATCCACGCAACGTTACGCGGAAGGAACGACACCTTGGCGCCCAGGTGCTGTAACATTCGGATTTCCTGAAACGTGGCGTAACTTCCGGCGTCAAGATCGACGCACGGAAACTGATGGTCGATGAATAACACGTGGAAGGCGGCGGCGCGGTCTTTTTCCCGATCAAGATTTTCGCCCTCCTTCCCGTGATCGCGAAAGACATGGGCCCATTTCTTGCGAAACTTTGGTCTGTTCACCTCCTGAAACGCCTTCGCGCCGCGTGAAACGCTCGTTCCCCCCGTCTGACCTTCGAAATGATAGACAACGGACTGCGGTACGTACAGGATCGAATGACCGGTTTCGCGAATCTTCATCGCGAGATCCGTGTCTTCAAAATAGCCGGGCGCGAATTCTTCGCTGAAGCCTCCAACGTGTTGCCACAGGTCGCGGCGAACCATCAGCGCCGCTCCCGAAACGTAGTCGACTTCTCGCACGTAGTTATATCGTGGATCCTCGGCACTTGCGTGGCGTCCGACGTTCCAGGGATTCCCCGAGTTCCAGATCACACCACCCGCCTCCTGAAGGCGCCCGTCGGGATAGACGAGTTTCGAACCTGCGAGTCCTACGGCATCGAAATTGCGGAAGGCGGCGACCAGTTCGTCAAGCCAGAGGGCCGTGGTTTCGGTATCGTTATTGAGGAACACCACGAATTCGCCGCGCGCCAGCTCGGCGCCGGCATTGCAGGCGCGTACAAATCCCTGGTTTTGTTCCTGACGGAGAACGCGGATACCATCGACGAACTGGCTGATACGACATGTCTCGTCGCGCGAACCATCATCGACGACAATGACCTCGAAAGGCGTTTCATTGTATGCGAACAGGAGGGAACACAGGCAGTAATAGGTCACATCAAATTTGTCATGGACGGGAATGACGACCGAAACGACGGGTCGCTCGGGAAGGCTGAACCTTATCTGTGGATAATCGGGTCGTTTCCGGAATCCCTGCTGCAGCTCTGTGTACAGTGACTGAAGCTGCGGGACCGGGCGTCCGCTCCGAAGGCGTTCGAACCAGAGCCGGTATGAACGAAAATGATGGCGCGCCTGCTGCGAAAGGGAACCGTCGAGCGGAGGACGTGCGTACGTCTGGAGTGCATTCCACGGCGTCATGTGAAGCGGCGTAATATGGCACGAAGATGCAAGCAGCGACATGTACGGCAGTTGGCGCAGTTCCAGCTGGTGCGGATTCCCGTCGAGATGGCATCTGTCGAGCACGACTGTACCCGAAAACGAATCGCTGCGCGTTCTTACGGCGCACGATGCGGAGAGCTCACCATCCACAAACAACCCGATCGCGTACTCCCGCTCCCCCTCTCCCGCAGAGGTGCCCGAAAAAAAGACGGCGGCGTCTTCGAATCGGAAAGTCGTGACCATCAGCGGTGTACGATTTCCCGTCGTTACTCCTTCGAACACCAGTTGCTCTTGACCGGATCGCACGATCAGATCGAGCGGACCGGTGTTTTCCGCGGCTATTTCCTGTGGCGCGTGGATGAGAACCTGAACGGCAGCGCCCCCGTCCGGTTCGCCATCCGGTTCCCATGGTGTGATCTTGGCTTCGTGCAGATTCGCGTGCGAATCGCGAATCCAGGCGGACGACGCAGCCCCCCCGTCCATTGCAACAAGAAACACCCCACCGCCCACCGCCATGCACGCAGGTCGCGAAGTGCTGTCGGGCAGAAGCGCGGAAATGGCCCTGCGATGCGCACCTATAACCACCCGTCGGTGCTCGTCGGTCTGCAGCACAGCTGGTGCCGTACGTGAAAAACCCAGACGTCTGGCAATTCGCTCCCGGGCTTTGCCCGCGATCCAGCCGATCTCGTCGAGCTTGTCCCTGAAGCCCTGTGCCGACTGAAATCGAACGTGTGCCTTTTTCCACAGCCGCCGCAGCGATTGCCACTCTTGCCGCAGCTTTCGGATTGCGCGTCCTGGAACCGCAAACCCGGGGCTGGACCTCGCGATAAGGCGGCCGATTTCCGCGGGATCTTGGTCCATCTGCCGTCGTGACGTTGGTAAATCGCGCGTTCATTTCCCCCATATGAAATGAATTTGTTATCGCGTTTCCGGGGCGGAGTGAAGTGTAGCTTTTTGTCGGCGCTGAGATTAGTGTTTGTGCGCAATTCCAGCCCGTCCTGCAGGGGAAGACGTGTTTCTCGAGTACCTGCCCATCCTGGCAACAGTGGCTATCTGTCTCTTCGCTCGCCCTGTCGGTGAATGGCTCGACGTAATCGATCACCCCGATAACGAGCGAAAAACGCATCCCGAACCGACCCCCCAGGTTGGCGGGATTGCCGTCATGGTCTCCATTTCCATCTGGGCCGTTTTCGGATTGTTGTGGGGATCGGTCGCCGATTCCGGGTTTTACTTTTCGATTTTGCTGTGCGGCGGCGGAGTGGCGGTCACGGGGTTTATGGACGATCAGCACAACATCTCCGCCGGCGGACGGCTTTTGCTGCTGGCCATGTTCTCTCTCATTGCTTTGCGCCTTGATCCGCTGCTGGCCTCCGATCGTATTCACATGGCGTGGGGGTGGTTCGCCACGCCGCCTTTGCTTTTGCCATCATTGACGGTTGTTGCTCTGGCAGGCTTCTCGAGTGCGGTGAACATGACTGACGGACTGGACGGACTCGTTCTGGCGTTGATCTGCCTATGGAGTCTGTGCCTTGTGATTCTCGGTACGTCCGAGATCTCATCGGCGGCCGCTGTGGTCGCTGCCGCGTCCGTCATTACGCTGCTCTACAACTTGCGGGGCCGCCTCTTCTTGGGCGATTGCGGTGCGTTTGCGATCGCATTTACGGTCGGACTTCTCGCGGTCCGGTGTCACAACATTGGACGCCTGCCGCTCGAGACGGCACTGGTATGGTTCTACATTCCGGTGCTGGACTGTTTGCGACTGATTCCATTGCGGCTGCGAAGGCACCGCTCCCCTTTCAAGCCTGACCGGGAGCACTTCCACTATCGCCTCAGCGCCCGGGTCGGAGACAACTGGGCAATCGCAATCTATGCGGGCACTGTCGGCCTGACCTCGCTCCTGACGACACTTGTGCCGCAACTCGCCTTCTTTGCACTGACGCTTGCATCGACCGTGTATTTCGGATTCCTGTTGGCCGATGCGTTGGCGCGAACGAGCGGCAAGGAGCTGTCTCCCGAGGCTCATGGGAACGTTGTTGCACTGAACAAAAAGCTTGCTAAAGGACTGCGGACTCATATTTAGCCGCCATTGAGAGGCTGCAAAATGATAAAGGGCATCTGGAATCGCTACCTGATCCTCGGCTTGGCCGTAGCAGCGGTCAGTGTTCTCGTGTACGCGATAGGATTTTTCTACCAGCGCTTCGTAAACAACCCGCTTGATTTCGCGGCGCTCACCTTCATCGTCGCGTTCTACGCCGGGGCGCTCTACTATCATTTGCAGAGATCGGAAGATTGAGCCGCGCAGAGGAGGCTGCGGAATCGGCCATCCCTTCCTGGGGAGACCGCGATAAACGGCTCAAGCGCCAGGTGGATTCACGAGCGTCTCCCGTGCGTCGGACAACGCTCCGTCATCGCATCCATCTGATTCTTGAAGCTGGCCGCAGTTCGGGCCGACTGGGGCTCCTTTTCGAGATATTCCTTATCGTTCTCATTGTCTCCAATGCGATCGCGGTAAGTCTTGACAGCATTCCGCGTTTCGCGATGGCGTACGGACGCTGGTTCCAGTGGTTCGAAATAGCGTCAGTTGCAATCTTCACCGTAGAGTACGCTTTGCGCGTCTGGACTGCGCCCGAGGACCCGCGATACGCGGGGAACCCGTTTACGGATCGGCTTCGCTACGTCGCGCAGCCCTACATGATCATCGATCTGGTGGCGATTGCACCTGCATATATTGCCTTGTTCGTCCCCTTCGCGGACCTGCGCATCCTCCGACTCTTCCGCCTTTTCCGCCTGCTCAAGATCGCCCGCTATTCCCCCGCTGTGAGCACGCTCATCCACGTTTTGTCGCTCGAGCGGCGCGCGCTCTTTGGAACCCTGCTCCTGCTGCTCTGCCTGACCTGTCTATGCGCGGAAGCTATGTACATCATCGAAGGCCAGGTACAGCCGCGCATGTTTGGTGACCTGCCGAGTTGCATGTATTGGGCGATCATCACGCTTACGACAGTCGGTTACGGAGATGTGACCCCCATCACGGGTGCGGGCCGGCTTCTCGCGGGGGTAACAGCCGTCATGGGGCTGGGGATTTTCGCTTTACCGGTCGGCATTATCGCGTCGGCTTTCGTCACCGAAATCCACCGCCGCGATTTTGTCGTCACCTCGAGCATGCTGTCAAAAATTCCCATGTTTGCCGGACTCGACATCGAGGTTATGGGCGAGCTGATGGCCATGCTTCGCTCCCACATGGTGGCCCCCCACGTGCCCATCGTCGTGGGCGGAGAGAGCCCGACCGCGATGTATTTCATCATCTCGGGTCTGGCCAAGGAGACGGGTCAGGGCCGGGGCAGGGGCAAGCAGGGAAACACTTTGGGTCCGGGTGACGTGATTGCTGCCGACGCCTCGCTTAACGGCACGCCGCATGATTGCTCCGTTTTCGCGCACACGCCGATGCGGCTACTCGCTCTCTCCAATCATGATCTGGTGATCCTGTTGCGGAAGTTTCCGCGCTTTCGGCGAAGGATCCAGAGGAGTGCGGTCGTCCGTGCAAAGCGATCCCGCAAGCCCGCGGCGGAAGAGGCAGCGGGTCTGGCGGAAGGTGCATTCGAAAACGAGCTGCAACCGCAATAGCGGCTTGGTCCGCGCTTTGGGCGCATCCGGCGGCGTTAATCATTTGAGGCTTTCCGAGTTGCTTGCAGGCGGCTGCGCCCGCCGTTATGTAGGCTGCCGCCAACGGCGGGGTGGTCCTTGCCGCTTGCTGGCGGAACTGACGGGGCGAGCGTGGAATCAGCAGAAATTCTCGAATTACCGAGCCGGGTGAACCATCTCAAACGGCTGGAGGCCGAGAGCATCCACATCATGCGCGAGGTTGCGGCGGAGTTCCGCAACCCGGTGATGCTGTACTCCATTGGCAAAGATTCGTCGGTGATGCTTCACCTGGCTCTGAAGGCGTTCTATCCTTCACGGCCGCCCTTTCCCCTGCTTCACGTCGATACGACGTGGAAGTTTCGCGAAATGATCCAGTTTCGCGACGAAACGGCAAAGCGGCTCCAGCTGAATCTGCTTGTACACATCAACGAGGACGGACGGCGGCGCAACATCAATCCGTTCGATTCCGGTTCGGCGCTGCACACCCAGGTCATGAAGACGGAATCGCTCAAACAGGCGCTCGACAAGTTCGAGTTCGATGCGGCGTTTGGCGGAGCGCGCCGGGACGAAGAAAAATCGCGCGCCAAAGAGCGGATATTCTCCTTCCGTAACGCAAAGCACGCCTGGGATCCCAAGAATCAGCGCCCGGAGCTCTGGCGCGTCTACAACACGCGCGTTCGTGCGAAGGAATCCATCCGCGTTTTTCCACTCTCCAATTGGACCGAGCTCGACATCTGGCAATACATCATGACGGAAAGCATACCGATCGTGCCCCTCTATTTCGCAAAACGCCGACCGGTCGTCGAGCGTGACGGTGCACTGATCATGGTCGATGACGACAGGATGAAACTGCTGCCGGGTGAAAACCCGGAGATGCGGCTGGTGCGTTTTCGGACGCTTGGCTGTTATCCGCTCACCGGCGCCATCGAATCGTCGGCCGACACGATTGAAGCGATCGTCACGGAAATGCTCACCGCGCGTACCTCTGAACGGCAGGGACGCGTGATTGACCACGACGAGGCGGCATCGATGGAAAAGAAAAAGCGCGAAGGTTATTTCTGATGACTGGTCCGACAGGCGCGCTCACCCAGTATCTGGCGGAGCAGGAGCGAAAGACGTTTTTGCGTTTCCTGACATGTGGAAGCGTCGATGACGGAAAATCGACGCTGATCGGACGTCTTCTGTACGATTCAAAACTTTTGTTCGAAGATCATCTGGCTGCACTGCGCAAGGACTCGAAGAAGCACGGCACCACCGGCGGCGATATCGATTTCGCGCTGCTGGTTGATGGTCTGGAAGCAGAGCGTGAACAGGGCATCACCATCGACGTTGCGTACCGGTTCTTCGCCACCGACCGGCGAAAATTCATAGTTGCCGATACGCCGGGCCATGAGCAGTACACGCGCAACATGGCGACGGGCGCCTCCAACTCGGAGCTGGCTGTCATTCTGGTCGACGCGAGAAAGGGCGTGCTTACGCAGACGCGTCGCCACGCCTATATTGCATCACTGCTCGGCATCCGCCACGTCGTGCTGGCGGTGAACAAAATCGATCTCGTCGATTTCTCGCAATCGGTTTTCGACTCCATAGCTGCCGAATTCGCGGAATTCGCACGCAAGCTCAACTTCGCGACCCTCGTTTCAATCCCCATTTCCGCGCGCTTCGGCGACAACGTCATCCACAAGAGCGCCAACACGCCTTGGTACAGCGGAAAGCCGCTCCTCGAGCATCTCGAGACAGTGGACGTCGAGAGCGAGCTGGCGAAAAAGCCCTTCCGTATGCCCGTGCAGTGGGTAAACCGACCCGACCAGAATTTCCGGGGCTTCGCAGGAACGATCGCGAGTGGGCGCGTGAAGCCGGGCGACAGTGTCGTCGTCGCGCAATCCGGGCGTACGGCGCATGTGGAGCGCATCGTGACCATGGATGGCGATCTCGATGAGGCGCTGCCGGGCGAGGCCGTCACGCTTTCAATCGACCGCGAAATCGACATTTCGCGGGGCGACCTGCTCTGCGATCCGTCGGCAAGACCGGAAGTGACTGACCAGTTTGCCGCCCATGTGCTGTGGATGGCGGAAGACGAGCTGCTGCCCGGGCGCCAGTACCTGGTGAAGCTGGGCGCGCGGATGGTCCCGGCCTCCGTTACAGAATTGAAGCACAAGGTGGACGTCAACACGCTCGAGCAGTTGGCGGCGAAGACACTGGCGCTGAACGAAGTCGGCTACTGCAACATCTCGGCGACCCAGCCACTGGCGTTCGATCCGTACACCGAGAACCGGGACACCGGCGGCTTCATTCTGATCGACCGTTTCACGAATGCGACCGTCGCGGCCGGCATGATTGATTTCGGCCTCAGGCGCGCAACCAATGTGCACTGGCAGGCGCTCGACGTGAATAAGATGTCGCGCGCGCAGGCGAAGGTGCAGAAGCCCGCCGTTCTGTGGTTCACCGGACTCTCCGGCTCGGGCAAATCGACCATCGCGAACCTCGTGGAACGAACCCTGTTCGCGGAGGGGCGCCACACCTACATCCTTGACGGCGACAATGTGCGCCACGGCCTCAACCGCGATCTCGGCTTTACAGATGCCGATCGCGTGGAGAACATCCGGCGGGTGGCTGAAGCCGCAAGACTGTTCGTGGATGCCGGCCTTATCGTGCTTGTGTCGTTCATCTCGCCGTTCCGTTCGGAGCGCCGCATGGCACGCGACATGCTCGGGTCCGGCGAATTTATCGAAATTTTCGTAGATACCCCGATCGATGTGTGCATGGTCCGCGATCCGAAGGGGCTTTACCTCAAAGCGACACACGGGGAGATCAAGAATTTCACAGGCATCGACAGTCCTTACGAGGCGCCGGAAACCGCCGAAATCATCGTTAAGACCGTGGGTTCCGAGGCGGAAACCTGCGCGGAAGAAATCGTCGCTTATCTTAAGCGCGAGGGGTTCATTCCATAGGCCCAAATACCTACTTCAAAAGGAACCTGAGGCACCTTGTTGCCGTTGACATAAGCCATTAACGGAAGCTAGGATAAAGACTGCCGTAAGCGTCGATCCTCGAGCGGGAGAAAAAGTCATGCAGAAGAAGTGGGTATCCATTGTGGCCGGGGGAGCCTTGTTCTTCTCCGTGACCAGCGCTGGTCTCGCCAGCGAGAGTGGCGGCGCTGGGACGTCTGGCGGCGCGGCAACCTCTGGCGGAGCGACGTCGGTCGCACCGGCACCTGAAGCTGCGGCACCTCCGCCTCCGGAGGCGCTGCCGCCCGGTCCGCCGGCCCCCGCCCCCGTGGCGGCCGTGGGCGTCGAGCCGATCTGGATTATCGGTGGAGCAGTGGTCACGGCTGGCATCATCTGCGCCATCGTGTGTGGTGGCCACAGCACAACCACAACCACGCACTGAATTTCCGCGTTTCGCGGAAGAAAGGCGCGGTGTTTGCCGCGCCTTTCTTTTTTGCAGCTGGGGCGACAGGGAAGGGCGCTTAGGCTTCCTGTTGGCTGATTCGGTCCAGCGACGAGATTCTCGATCAGAGATCGCGAGCGACCCGGAAGCCGACGAAGGCCGAGCGCAGTTGCCCAACCTCCCAGAAGCGGAATGCGCTGCGGGCGTAGGCGGGCGTGTTGTTAAAAGCTCCGGCACGAACCACGCGCCGATTGCAATCACCTCTTGCCCAGGCCGAATCGTCGGCTGGTGCGCCGCGGTAGTCGGCGTTCCAACAATCTTCCGTCCATTCCCAGACATTGCCGGCCATATCGGTCAAGCCGAAGCCGTTAGGAGCAAATGTTCCTACGGGCGTCGTTATCTGGCGATAAATGCCTGGCGAGCCGGCACCTGGATAGTCAACGCCGTCGTAATTCGCCTGGTCAGTGGAGATCGTGTAACCCGTGTAATACGGGGTGGTTGTCCCGGCCCGCGCGGCATATTCCCATTCGGCCTCGGTAGGGAGGCGATATCTGTGGCCGGTCTTGGAGCTCAGCCATTGGACGTAATCCTGCGCGTCATTCCAGCTGACATTGATCACGGGCCGTGTGCCGCGGCCCCACCGCTCGTCATTGGGGTAGTAGCTCCTACAGCCACCTTCAGCGGCGCAGGCATTCCACTCGTCAAACGTGATCAAATCGCGGCTTAGCGCAAAGCTGCGCGGGATATGGACTGTGTGTTGCGGACCTTCCGCCGATTTTCGGCCACGCTCATCCGCTGGCGAGCCCATGACGAATGTCCCTGCGGGAACGACCATCATCTGCGGCGCATCGGGTGCATCCCAGACCGCTGCATTCGAGCCGTCGGAACCGGACGGCGGATCATCGTTGTTGGGGCCTGCGAATCGTTGCCCGCCATGGTTCCGTTCCCAGGCGGCATATTGCGATTCACGCTCTGCCTGCCACGAGCGAAGATCGAAATCGGGCTTTTCGGCACTTACCCCGACGAGTTCGGCAGGACTCGGCGGCGATTCTGTTTGTGCCACACTCGGAGCGTGCTGCGTGACCTGGCCTCGCATCGACAGCAGATACGCACGTGCGTCGATGTCGGGGGGTTGGGGCACGCCTTTGCCCGGCCCCGGCGTTCGCAGATCCGCAAGGCTGAAATCCATTCTGGCGTCGTACGTGCGGTCGATCTGATTGCGCAGATTCTGCTCTGCGTCATACCAGGCGTGCTTCACCTCGCCATCGCGACAGCTCGACAGTTCCTGGGGGTCGGTGGCGCCCCAGCGCCGCTCGATGCACTGGTACGGATCGAAGGAAATCTGGAAGAGTCGCTTGCGCGCGTCTTCGTATGAAAGCGTGACCGGCGCTCCATCGGTTCGCTTGTAGGTTACGGAGCATTGCCCCGCTTCCCGGTCGTATGCGTCAAGCATGTCGCCGACAAGGTCGCTGCCGGTGTAAAGGAGGTGTTTTGTATCACCATTCTCGTACATCTGTACGAAGCGCTGTGCTTTATCGCGCAATTCCTTGAAGGCCGTCTTCAAACGCGCATCGCGCGAAGGCGTCGAATAGGTTTCCCAGTCGCCGTTCGTGCCATAGATGTTGCGCGGCAGGCGTTCCGGTTCGGGGCGGTTCTGGATACCGGCGGCAATCGCAATGTCGACAGCCTGCGCCCGGTAGTGGAGGTCTGCGCAATTGGAGTCAACCTGTTCGGCGACTTCCTTGACCGGGTCGAACTGCAGTTTTCCGCCACCGACCTTGGCACGTACGTAATCGTAATAATCGAGGGTTTCGCCATTCAGATTGAATGTGCCGCTTGCCCAGTCGGCATCGGCCACGCGGGGTCCGTTGCCGTAGTACTGTTCGTCCGAATAGGTGGGAATCTCTCCGTTGGAGGCAATTTCCATATGCCCGCCTACCAACGTGCCATCAGCGCCGCGCGAATAACCAACGAGGCGAATCGGCCTCCAGTTTTTGAATCCGGCGCCCACGCCCGGATTGGCTCTGGTGAATCTGAGATCGTAGTAGCCGCGCGTCAGCGTGTTGTCGGGGTGGGAATCGATGTACTCGAGGCGACCGTCGTGCTCCACATTGAAGATGAGCGCGAGATGGCCGTTCGGGTCGTAGATAACGGTGCCGGGATGAATGGCCTTGGCATCAATGGCCGCCGAATAGAAATCCGGCAGGGGAGGCGTGTCGGCATGCGGCCCGATTCGATACGTGGCGGAAGACGTGACTCCAAGCAGTTTGTTGAGGAGTGCGTACCCGGTTGTGCTGCCGCTCAGCACGTCAGTCCGCCCGGTGACACGGTTGCCATTGGGCGAATAGCGATCGTCGGCTGCGCCCCCAAGCGGCGCGACCGAGCTCACATAGGAAAACGGCAGCCCGCGCTTCCAGGCGAAATAGGCGCGCAGGACATACGGCAGGTTGGCGCAATCGGAGCGGAAATAGATGTTCGGCGGATCCGAGGCCTGGAAGGGGTTACTCGGGTCATGCAGGCAGGCGTTCACGGTCGTGCAGCCCGACCTGCCGATGCCCGCCAGGAATTCGCCGAAATCTCGCTCGTCAGCGTCGGTCCAGTGATCGAACCGGATCACATAGGCAGGGCTCGACGCGTTTTGGGCCGCTGTGCGGCTGCTGGTGGTAACCGTCACTCCGGCCACCAGGGCTAGAACAAGGGCGAAGGCGCTCGCGCGGCGTTTCGTGTTCATGTGGCTGGCCATAAAGTTCCCCGACGATCGCAAGATATAACTAGCAATGCGAGCCTTGGCTCCGCTGCCAATTGGACTAAGGGGCCGAATTTCCTCAGATTTTAACTTCCTTGAGGATCGCCTTCAGAGCCGGCGCGATGTCCGGGCGGGCGAGGCCCACCGCAATATTAGCATGCAGGAAGCCTACCTTGTCGCCGCAATCGTAGCGCGTGCAACCGGTGAGCACGGCGTGGAAGGGGACCTTTCCGATGAGCCGCGCGAGCGAATCCGTCAGCTGGATCTCATCGCCGGTACCGCGCTCCTGCCGATCGAGTTCCGCAAAGACTTCCGGCACCAGGATATACCGGCCTATGATGCAAAGCCGCGACGGCGCTTTTTCGGGCGCGGGCTTTTCCACGACCGACCGGACTTCGACAACATTTCCCCTGATCTCTCCGGGGTTGATGACGCCGTAGCGCCGGGTCTCGGCGAGCGGCTTCTCTTCCGCCGCTACGATCATCCCGCCCCCTACGTTTTTGTACGCTTCTATCATCCGCGACATGCCGCCCGGGCGGCCGACCAGAAGGTCGTCGGGCAGGAGGACGGCAAACGGTTCGTTGCCGACGAAATGACGCGCTGACCAAACCGCATGGCCGAGACCCAACGGCTTTTGCTGGCGGGTGAAGCTCACCGATCCGGTGATCGGCAGGTCTTCGAGAAGGCTGTTCAGTTCGGCCGTTTTGTCGCGTGAACTCAGGAGGCTCTCGAGCTCATGGGCATGATCGAAATGGTCTTCAATGATGTATTTGCCCCGGCCGGTGACAAAGATGAACTGTTCGATGCCGGCTTCGCGGGCCTCCTCGACCGCGTATTGCACGACCGGCTTGTCCACGACCGGCAGCATCTCTTTCGGCACCGCTTTGGTGGCCGGAAGAAAGCGCGTGCCCATGCCGGCGACCGGCAAGACGGCTTTGCGGATCGGTGGCGGGTTCGACATGGGCCCTCTCACTTTCGGCTGGCACAACGGCCTGTGTGACAACATCGCATGGCAGGCAAGCGCCGGTCCATTGCAGGCGCGCCCGCGTTGTCAGTCGCGAGGAAAGCTGGTTTCTTCGATTCGGTTCCTTTGGGGTCCCTTATGGCTGGAATTGTCGCGTGCGGCGCCTATCTGCCGCGCCTCAGGCTCGCGCGCAAAGCGATCTTCGAAGCGAATTCCTGGTTTGCGCCGGGGCTGCGAGGCGCTGCCAGCGGCGAGCGCACCATGGCGAATTGGGATGAAGATGCGCTCACCATGGCAGTCGAGGCAGGCCGCCACTGCCTGCCCGCCGTGGACCCGCTGCGCGAGCGAAGCCACGTGGACGCGGTCTACTTCGCCTCGACGACCGCGCCCTTTGCGGACCGGTCGAATGCCGCCGTCATCGCCCGCGCCCTCAGCCTACCCGAGGCCACGTACTCGGCCGAAACGGCCTCATCGCAACGGGCGGGATTAAGCGCGCTGATCGCCGCAATGGAGACGCTCCAGTCCGGCCGGGGGGCGAATCCGCTCGTCCTGTCGGGTGAGCGACGCAAGGCACGAGCCGCCTCGTCGCAGGAGCTGTCGTACGGGGACGGCGCCGCCGCGTTGCTGCTTGGAGTCGATGACGTGGTTGCCGAAATCGTCGGCACGCATTCACTTACCGTTGATTTCGTCGACCATTTTCGGGCCGCGGGCGAGGTATTCGATTACGGCTGGGAGGAGCGATGGATTCGCGACGAGGGCTACGGAAAAATTGTACCGCGAGCCGTCCGCGCGCTGCTGGAAAAAACGGGTGTGAGCGGCGCGGATATCGCTCATTTCATCCTGCCATGTCCGTTTGCCGGGCTCGACAAACAGCTTGCATCCCGATGCGGAATCGATCCGGCCAGGGTGCGCGATAATCTTTCGGGAGGGGTTGGCGACACGGGCACGGCGCACGCGTTGTTGATGCTTGCACACGCGCTCGAGCAAGCAGGGTCGAACGAAACTGTTCTCGTTGCGCAATTTGGCCAGGGCTGCGATGCGATTCTTTTGCGGACGACGTCCGGTGTCGAGCGTGTTCGGGAAAGGTGCACCGTGGCCGGCGCGCTCGCGCGCGGCAAACCGGAAACGAACTACCTGAAATATCTGGCGTTCAATGGGCTCATCGAGCTCGAGAAGGGCATGCGCGCCGAAATAGACCGCAAGACCGCGCTTTCCGTGCTCTATCGCAAGAACGACATGCTGCTCGGTCTCGTCGGTGGACAATGCCGCGTCTGCGGCACTGCGCAATTTCCGCGCACGCGCATCTGCGTCAACCCGAATTGCGGCGCGCTCGACAGCCAGGATCCGTACAGCTTTGCCGAGCGCGAAGGAGCGATCCTGTCGTGGTCCGCGGATTTCCTGGCCTATACGATTGCCCCCCCAAATCACTACGGCATGGTCACCTTCGCCGAGGGCGGCCGCCTCATGGCCGACATCACCGATGTCGATCAGGGTGAAATCGAATCCGGCCGGAAGGTGCGGATGGTATTTCGCATCAAGGATTTTGACGAGAAGCGCGGTTTTCGTCGCTACTTCTGGAAAGCCGCTCCGGCGTAAGGCTTACGTGTTTCGGCGGGGCAACACCTTCATAAAAGCCATGCTGTCATCCCGCTTTCGCGTCGCGAAAGCGGTATGACAGCGTTGAGATTATCTCGCGTTTTGTCGCCTGTACGTCCGCCTACGAACCCACCTTCACAAGTTCGACGTCGAAGATCAGCGTTGCGTTGGGCGGGATCGTGCCGTCGGGCGTGCCACCCGCACCGTAACCCATGTCCGACGGAATGATCAGCGTACGTTTTCCGCCCACTTTCATGCCGACAACGCCCTTGTCCCAACCGGGAATCACCTGCCCGCCGCCGAGGGGGAAGGTGAACGGCTCGCCGTGATCGAACGAGGAATCGAATTTCTTGCCCTTGGCGCCGTTCACATAGAGCCAGCCCGTATAGTTGACCGTCACCGGCTCGCCGGGTTTGGCCACCGCACCGGTTCCAACCTTGGTGTCAATGATCTCGAGCTGGGCCGGGGCTGCCTTGGTCGCGGCGACCGCCGGTGTCAGGGCGACAGGTGCGGCCGTGCCGAGAACGAGCGACAGCGCCACCGCAATCGATTTCGCGTGCATGAGGAACTCCTGTTTCGAGGGGATGGGTAGTCGAGAACTGTGTCGGAGCGGTTGCATAGAGGCTTTACGCCCCTTCCGCCACCCCCGGGCTCCGCGGGTCTACGTGCCATTTCTACCGACACCTCATGGACGCGCGCCAGAGGGCCTGCGCCGCGTTATACAGAGGGCCGACCCGGAGGCCGCATCATGGCTGACTACGATCTTTATTACTGGTCCGTGCCGTTTCGCGGCCAGTTCGTGCGCGCAGTCCTCGCCTTTGCCGGAAAGACTTGGACCGAGAAGGGCGACGCGGCGATCGCGAAGCTGATGAGGGGTGCGGTGAACAAGATGCCCGTCCCGTTCATGGGGCCGCCGCTGCTCGTGGACAAAAAGGCGGACGCCGCCATCGCGGAAATGCCCGCCATCGTCCTCTATCTCGGGGACACGCTCGGTCTCATTCCGGCCGACGCGGGCTCGCGCGCCATGACGATGAAGATTGTCTGCGACGCGAACGACGTGCTCGACGAGATGACGCTCGATGGCGGCCGCCTGATGTGGACGCCAAAGCGCTGGCGGCAGTTTGTTCCGCGCCTGAAGAAATGGATGTCGCTCTGGGAAGAAACCGGCCGCCGCCATGGACTGAAAGCGGAGGATGGCTTTCTCCTGGATGGCGAAACGCCGGGCATCGCCGATGTCGTGACGGCCACGCTGTGGTCGACCATGACGGACCGTTTCCGTACAGTTGCTGCGATTTTCGATGAGTCCGCGCCCGCGACGGCCGGTTTGACGCGGCGTGTCGCTGATCTGCCGCCCTTAAAAAAGCTCGCCGCGAAAGCGCGCCGCGACTATGGCGATACCTGGTGCGGCGGCCAGATCGAAGCCTCGCTCCGCAGGGTGCTGAAAGCGTAACCAAATAATCTATCGTCTGAAGCGCCTCACCGCCCTGAAGCTTAGCGCAGAGGTCGCGGTGAATGCGCAGTGGACGCGGAGGAAGATTCGAAGATTCACCGTAGGCAAGGCAGTGGGACCACATTGTACGGTGAGCCTGCGCGGCGGAGGTCACTTTGTTGCGCGCGCAATATCCTTTGTATCTGCTCCTCGCCGTCTCCTGCCCGGTTTAATCGGGTGTGCTCGGCATTTCGGTTGTTTTTGACGTCGGCGCCAATATCGTGCAAACGACCGGCGAAATCCGCGAAAGGTTTCCTGGTGCCACGCTCGGGTTCAGCGACCGGACAATTGCGACCGATATTTTCCTTCAGCCATCGAGCGGCCGGAACTCCGTGTCCAAGAACATCGATCGCTGTCTTGGCCTAGTCCCGGTCAGCCTCGAGTACGCGCGCTGGTACGCGGACAATGTCGCGCGATGACGCACGCCGTTACCGGAAAGTCACCAGCGCATTTGCGGCCGGATAGTCGTTGCGGAAGGGCCGTTGTTGTCCGACCGGACCGAAGCTGATGACCGTCGGCGAACTGACATTGGCGTTGACGGGGCCGCTTTCGTACTCTTGCGTAAATTCGTAGGGAACACCGTTGCCGGCTAGAAAGGACGGCCGGTCATCGATATGCATGTGCAGGTGCGGTTCGACCGAGCTGCCGGTATTGCCGACATGGCCCAGGATTTCGCCGGTCCTGACCAGCTCTCCAACCCTGACCTTTACGGTGCCGGGCCGCATGTGTGCGTACAGAACGTAACGGCCAGGCGCGATTTCCACGACGACGTGATTGCCGGCGGCGTTGTTGAAGTCGATGGGAATCGCGTACCTGCCCGAGTGCGGTACATTTTCCGGGAGGCCGTCGGCCATATCCACCACTTTGCCCGCGGCGACGCTGTAGATCGGCTGGTCGTAGCAGAAGTAGCTGTCGTTCCTGTCCTCCGGGCCTTTCCATGTTGTACGCACGCCGTTGACCGTTTTGGTCTGCAGCCAGTCGATCGCGTAGCGCTGCGCGAGCCACGCATGCCCGTCGACAAGCAGTACTGTCCGGCGATGGGCCGCTTTCTTCGCGCTGCTGACCGAATCGCCGGCGATCCATGTGCCACGGAGCGGCGGCGCGACGACGATCGGCGTTTCGTTCGAAACCGCCAACGGCGCAAGTGTGACGGCGTGCGTCGCGTTTTTGTCGTCCGTCAGGCGGACCGTATGCCCGATCGCGGCCGGAGCCTTGTGCGCCCCAAGATCGAGGAAGAGAAAAACCACCAGGCTGCGGCCGCCGTCGATTGTTCGACCCGCGGCGCCGTCCGGCTTCCCCGATCCGCCGAGGGGAATGATCATGTCGGCAAGCGCCGGTCCGGAAAATTGGAATTGTGCGGCGCCCGCCTTCGCTTCGACGGTGTCCAGTATGTACCTGTTTCCCGAGAAGTTGGTAACGAGCATCTCGTAGACCAGGCGGGTGGAACCGTCCTGCACGATGGGTGCCGGTTCAGCCAAAAAGGAAACGTTGAGTTGCGGAGGGTGCGGGTCGGCTGCGACGGCCCGCGTGGCAAAGAGCGCGAGGAAACAGGCTGCAAGCAGGCGCGCAGAAGCCATGAGGTTATCTCCAGGTGTTCAGATTGCAACAACGCTAGCGTAGCTATCAGCGCCGCTCGGAGGGCAAATGTCAATTTGCGCATCGGATTCCGGAGGTACGTACAGTCCCGAACCGCGCCCAGCGTCGCGCGGCATCGAAATCCGCCACGTCAGAAGCCGAGCTTCAGCTCCGGGTCGACCGTGCCGCGCGACTTCCTGAACGCGCCGGCGAACCGGTCCTCGCGTGCGACGGACGCCAGCGCGAACTCGATGAGTTCCGTATCGGTATCGATGCCCGTCCGCCGTTTGGCTTGCCGGAGCAGGGCCGAACTCACCCTGCCACCGATCCGGCTGCCCTTCCCGCCGAGGAGGCCCGATCGTTTGGCCGCCCCGGCGCGCCGCGTTCGTGCCGGCCGACAATTCGCACGCAATCCAGACAGTGATCCAGAATCACACCGTCCTGCCCCGCAAACCCTCCGCCAGCGCGGAAAGCGCTTCGGCGAGCTGTCTCGCCGTTTCCGGCGGGGGCAGGGGCATTTTCAGGCTCTGTACACCTGTCGCCGGATCGCGCTGGATCCATGGATGTGCGGGCGCCCCGGGATCATTGGCGGCGGCGAGGGCGAGAACGAACTGCGCGCCTACCTGCGCGAGCGCCAGCCACGGATCGGACATGGTCCCGGCCCTCGGCACCAGGCGCCCGTTCGACGGCGCAACATCGACGGCATGGCCATTCCCATCCGCCGTCGCGGCTTCCGTGCCTCCTGTACCGTCCTCGGCAACGGCGCTGCTACTCAACTCTTCGGCCGGTGTCACAGGTTCGCTCTCGCCCATATGCCCGGTAACGTTCTCCACGTCCTTCATGAAGCGGTTGAGACGCGAGCCGCCGAGCGCGATCTCGCCGCTGCCGCCATCGAGAATTCCCGCCGAGAGAGAACGCTTGAATGCCAGCACCGAGAGCATGCCCTCCTCGATGGTGCCCTTGGCGACAAAATTGATAATCTGTACCGGCTTTTGCTGACCGATGCGGTGAATGCGCGCGATGCGCTGCTCAAGGACGGCGGGGTTCCACGGCAGATCCATGTTCACCAGCGTTGAAGCGTGCTGGAGATTGAGGCCGGTGCCGCCGGCATCGGTGGACAGGAACACCCTGCATGCGGGATCGTGGCGAAAACGATCGACCAGTGCGGGCCGCTTCTCCGACGACACCCCGCCATGAAAGCTGACGTAACCAAAGCCGCGCGCGTCGAGGCGACGGATGACGATGTCGTGGGTTCGCGTCCACTGCGAAAACACCACCGCCTTTGCGGCCGGCTCCACGAAGAGATCGTCGAGGAGCGCCGCCAGTTCATCGGCCTTCACACCGTGATCGGTCTCCCGATCGAGCAAATATGTGCTGTTGCACGACATACGCATGTTTTGCAGCGCGCACGTCAGTCGCCGCTGATCCTGTTCGGAAAGGAAACGCGTCCTGCGCCAGCGCTTGACGATCTTCGCCACGATGTCGGCGTTCTCCTGGTGGTAGAGCATCTGCATTTCCGTCATCGGAACCAGAAGGTTCTGGTCGATGCGGCCGGGCAACTGCCGCAGCACCTCGGATTTGCGCCGGCGGATCATGATCGGCGCCAAAGTCTGGCCGATCTTCTCGAGCCGCGCGTAGCCCGTGACGCGGCCGGCTTCGTCCTTGACCTGATGCTCGTGCAGAAGCTTCCAGGTGGGCCCGAGCCGGTGCTGATCGACAAACTGTACGATCGAAACCAGTTCTTCGAGCTTGTTCTCGAGCGGCGTACCCGTCAGCACGATGGCGTAGGGGCTTTCGATGCGCTTGAGGGCCCGCGCCGCGATCGTGTTCCAGTTCTTTACGCGCTGCGCTTCATCGACGATCACGAGTTCGGGCGCCCAGGCGCCGATCAGGTCGAGATCGGGCTTGAGCTTCTCGTAATTCGTGATCTTGCAGAAATCGTCCGCACGATAGGCAATCTCCCGCTGTGCCCGCCCGCCATTGATGACGCGCGCGGCTTTCTCGGCCTGCCGACCGCAGAAGCGGGCGATTTCGCTCTGCCACTGGTATTTGAGCGACGTCGGACAGATGACCAGAACTTTCGTGACGCCGAAATGCCGCGCCAGGATCTCGGTCGCAGCGATGGCCTGGATGGTCTTGCCCAATCCCATGTCGTCGCCGATCAGCGACCGGCCGCTTCGAACGGCGAACAGCGCGCCTTCAGCCTGATAAGGGTAGAGGGGCACTTTCAGGAGCTTGCGCAGCCGATGGTCGGCGGCCCCTTCGGGAAACAGTTCCGCGAGCTTCGCGGCGCGGCGTTCTGCATCGCGCCTGCCCGCGATGAAATCGAGCGCATCATCATAGGCGCGGAACTCGTGGCCTGCCTTCGATGCCAGAGTCATGAAGGGCCCGAGGTCTTCGAAGCGGTCGTCCGGCAGGACACCGTCATTCGCGACATCGAACAATGCCGCAGCGGCGTCGCGCAGCGCCTGCGGGCAGTCGGTTCCCGTCCGGAAATGTACACGGCGTCTCCCGTCGTTGCGCAGGTACAACTCGGAAAACGCCGGCCGGTACCCCCGCGCAAACGCGGCTTTGGCACCACGCTTTTTCTCAAGCCGGGAAAGCGTGAATTCGATGTGTTTGCAGGTGCCCAGTTCGTTCGTCGCGTAGTCGGCGCATGAGCAGAAGTTGCCGCCGGGCCCGCGGCCCCGTATTGCTACGCGATACGTCGACTTCGAGACGGGGTTGCTGATCCGAAACTCGGAGAAGAACGGTTCTGCGGTCAGATTTTCGAGTCCGAAAACCTGTTCGCGGCCGAACTGGCGTCGCAGGCCGCGTTGCCAGTCTGCGGGCGACAGATTCGCGGGCGCATGCATGCGCGAGAGTTTGGGCTCCTTCTTGCTGTTCGCTGCCGGGATCCGGCTGCTGCGTTTGGCTGTCAATGAATCGCGCGCCATGTGCCAAGCCTATCGATAAAGAGCGTCCCGTTTTTCTGACCATGGACTCGTCGCGCGAGAAGAACAATCCGGAACTTCCAGGTCGCGACGATCAGATAATGCGCACCGTCGGCGTGCGATGGTTCGCTCCGTGTTCTCCGTGTCTTGAAAATATCGGAGACTGCGCGACCTGTTGGTGTGAGCGCGGCGCGGCGTGCCTTCGGCCCCTCTTGCGTCCCGCCAATCCACGTGTATACTGAACCAAATGGTTCATTATAGCCAGAACCGCTTCGATGCCGCCTTCGCCGCGCTCTCGGACGCCACAAGGCGCGGCGTCCTGGAGCAGCTCGGGCGTACGGACGCGTCGATCTCGGAGCTTGCCGAGAAATTCCACATGACCCTCACGGGCATGAAGAAGCATGTCGGCATCCTGGAAGAGGTGGGGCTCGTCACCACGGAGAAGGTCGGGCGCGTGCGGACCTGCAGGCTCGGCCCGCGCCGGCTGGAGGAAGAGGCGGCATGGCTGGAGAGATACCGCCAGCTCTTGGTCGCGCGCTTCGACGCGCTGGACAAGGTTGTTGAGGAACTGAAGCAGAGGGAGAAGAGCGATGGACGTAAGTACAGCGAGTGACACCTCCACCGCGGAGAACCGGACGACGGTGGAACCGAAGTCCGACCGTGAGCTGGTCATCACGCGGACCTTCCATGCCCCGGCGTGCCTCGTGTTCGAGGCCTGGGCCACGCCCGAGCTGCTTAAGCGGTGGTGGGTGCCGAAATCGTGCGGAATCACGTTCATTTCCTGCGACATCGATGCCCGTACAGGGGGCAGGTACCGTTTCGTGTTCGGCCACGCGTCCTTGGAGCAGCCGATGGAATTTTTCGGCCGGTACATCGAAGTGATACCAAACGCCCGCCTCGTCTGGACAAACGAGGAAGGCGGCGAGGGCGGGGCCATCACCACGGTTACGTTTGAAGAAAGAGGCGGCGAGGAGAGAGGCATCGAGACAGTGGTCGTCATGCACGACCTCTATTCCTCGAAGGAAGCGCTCGACCGTACCATCGCCTCAGGGGCTACATGCGGGTTCGGCGAAGGGTTCCAGCAACTGGACGAACTTCTCGTCACCCTCGGCCCGAGCGCGGGGTAGTCACGAAATCATGTGCCGGCGCAGCGGATGCTTTGCGACAGTACAGTTTGTCTCCCCCGCACATGCATTGCGGGGAAAGGTCGTGCCCCCGCGTCCGGCCGAAGACCGGCGCGAGGATAAACTCCTCACAGGAGGGGGCAGCTGGTGTTGACATTCAGCCGCCTCCGGCTCGCGCTGTTTCGCGCTCGCCACACCGCATCGACTGCGGGGCAGGCTGTTCCCCGCTACGCTGTTGCTTCGCGGGAGAGGCAAGCTAATCTCGCGCTCGCGAGGAGGTGCGGCATGGAGATGGCTTATCGGGAGCGGTGGCAGGCCGAGATTGCCGCGCTGCAAAAAATCCTGTCCGGGTTCGAGTTGAGCGAGGCGTGCAAGTGGGGAAAGCCCTGCTACACCATGGACGGGAAAAACGTCGTCCTCATTCAGGGCTTCAAGGAATATTGCACGCTGCTGTTCTTTCAGGGTGCGCTCCTGAAGGACCCGAAGAAGCTGCTCGCGCAGCTCGGCCAGGTTCGGGCGGCGCGGGTGATGAAGTTCACCGGTGCGCACGAGATTGCAACGAAGGCGGCCACCATCAAGGCCTATTTGCGCGAGGCCGTGGCGGCCGCGAAAGCCCGAAGGAAGGTCGAGTTGCAACCCCGGGTGCTGCCCGTGCCCGCGGAGTTGAAGGAAGCCTTCCGCAAGGACCCGCGGCTCAAACGCGCGTTCGATGCCCTGACGCCGGGGCGGCAAAGGGGATACCTGTTTCACTTCAACGGCGCGAAGCAGTCCGCGACCCGGACCGCGCGCATCGAGAAGGCGATGCCCGCGATCTTCGCGGGGCGTGGGTTCCTGGAGCGGCGATAGATCGTGAACCTGTGGGTTCGTGCCGCCCCTCGCAGTTCGCCGCCTACTCCCACTCGATCGTGCCCGGCGGCTTGGACGTCACATCGTACACCACGCGGTTGATGCCCTTCACCTCGTTGATGATGCGCGTGGCGGTGCGCGCGAGGAAGACGTGCTCGAAGGGAAAGGAATCCGCCGTCATGCCGTCGGTCGAGGTGACGGCCCGGAGCGCGCACACGTGCTCGTAAGTGCGGTCGTCGCCCATTACGCCCACGGTGCGCACGGGCAGCAGCACCGCAAAGGCCTGCCAGATGTCGTCGTACAATCCGGCCTTGCGGATTTCCTCCAGCCAGATCGCGTCGGCCTGGCGCAGTATCGCGAGCTTTTCGCGCGTAATCTCGCCGGGCACGCGAATGGCGAGCCCCGGCCCGGGAAAGGGATGGCGGCCGACGAAACGCTCGGGCAGGCCCAGCTCGCGCCCGAGCGCGCGCACCTCGTCCTTGAACAGCTCGCGCAGGGGCTCGACGAGCTTCATGTGCATGCGCTCGGGCAGGCCGCCGACATTGTGGTGCGACTTGATGGTGACCGACGGTCCGCCCAGGGGCGACACGCTTTCGATCACGTCGGGATAGAGCGTGCCTTGCGCGAGAAATTCCGCGCCGCCGATCTTTTTCGCTTCCGCTTCGAACACTTCGATGAAGGCCGCGCCGATGATCTTGCGCTTCTTCTCGGGGTCGGCGACGCCGTGAAGCTGGCGCAGGAACAGGTCGCCGGCATCGGCATGCAGCAGCGGAATGTTGTAATGGCCGCGGAACAGCGACACGACCTCTTCCGCTTCGCCCGCGCGCATCAGCCCGGTGTCCACGAAGATGCAGGTGAGCTGGTCGCCGATCGCTTCATGGATGAGGAGCGCGGCGACGGACGAATCGACCCCGCCGGATAGCCCGCAGATCACGCGGCCTCTGCCGACCTGGGCGCGGATTTTCGCGATCTCTTCGCGCGCGAAGGCCTTCATGTTCCAGTCGGATGCCACGCCCGCGATGTTCTGTACGAAATTTGCCAGGAGGGCGCTCCCGCGCGGGGTGTGCACCACTTCGGGATGGAACATCACGCCGTAGAATTTGCGCGCCTCGTCGGCGATCACGGCGTAAGGCGCGTTGTCGCTTTGCGCGATGACGTGAAAGCCTTCCGGAAGCGCCGTCACGCGGTCGCCATGGCTCATCCACACATCGTCGCGGGCGCCAAGCTGCCACACGCCGTCGAAGAGCGGGCTCTGGCCGGAGACTTCGAGCGTCGCGCGGCCGAATTCGCGCTTCGACGAGCCTTCGACGCGGCCGCCGAGCTGGTCGACCATCGCCTGCTGGCCGTAGCAGATGCCGAGCACCGGCACGCCCATGTCGTACACGCGCGTCGGCGCGCGGGGGGATTTCGGATCGGTGAGGCTGGCGGGGCCGCCGGAGAGGATGATGGCTTTCGGGGGCGCTTTGGCGAGCGCTTCCTCCGCCTTGTTGAACGGCACGATCTCGGCATAGACGCCGCCTTCGCGCACGCGCCGCGCGATGAGTTGCGTCACCTGCGAGCCGAAATCGATGACGAGGACGGGGGCCGACATGGAGAGGGAATAGTCACGGATTCGCCCCCTGTCCAGCGAGTCGAAGAGATACCTCCCCCGCATCGGCAAAATGAACCGCCAAGACGCCAAGGCGCGAAGAGAACCGAATAAAACCTCGGAACGACCAAGACCAGGGCGAAAAAAATCAAACTGTCATCCCCGCGAACGCGGGAACCCAGCTCCTGCAACCGGTTGAATTGAAGCTGCGGCGCTCATGCGCCCTTTCAACACCGGCGGGCGCCGGATTCCCGCGTTCGCGGGAATGACAGATTGTTTTTTTTTGAAGTGTCCCGGCGCCTGGGCGTTGCAGAGCTTCGCTGCCTTTGCGTCTTGGTGCCTTGGCGGTTAATCCGTCTCCTCTCGAGATCCCCTCACCCGAAAGTGGAGGCATAGTCAGTTATCGGAGTCTTCGATCCACTCGTCCGGCCTGATGCCGAAAACTTCCCACGCAAAACCACGCGCCGCGTCCAGTGAAGCTGGCAAGCGGTATCCGGTGATCTCGTTATTCGCCATGAAATAGAGAATCCATTGATGCCTCTCCAGCTCGAGCATCAGCGCGTCGGTGCGCGCGAAGTCCAGCCTCTTCGAGGAATGCTGCGGTCCCAGCCGCACCGAGAGGAATCGCTCGCCAGCCGCCATGACGTACGATTGTACCATGATCGCTCGCGGATTTTGTTATTTGCTTGCAACACACCATCGATTTCTTTGCCGCAAATGCGACGCGTTTTCATTTTTCCCCTCCGCCACGCGCGCCAAGGGGACGGCCGGCCCAAATTGGCACAGTTTTGAACATCCAGGCCCGCCGAAGCTGCGGTAGGCTGTGCGGCGTTCGCAGGAAAGGCTGCGCCATGAAGACCACGCCGGCGATGGCGGTTGCGGTGATCGTGTCCACGCTCGCGTGGCTGGCGCTGGCCGCGTTCGCCGCCGGCGGGATCTACGTCTTCCTTGCCCGCCGGCAATTCGTGGCACTCGTCGCGATCACGTTCGCGCTCGCCTTCGCCACGTTCTTCAGTGAAGCGGGAATCCGGAAGGGAGTCCGCGAGGCGCGCGACAATCGCTGGGTGCTCGCCGTTTTCGGCGCGCTCGGCCTCGCCACCGGTTTTCTCGCGCCCTACACCGACCGCATCGGGTTCTGGACGCTCGACGGCGACGTCCTCCGCTGGTTCGGCGTCGCCATATACGCCGCGGGCGGCGTTGCACGGATGTGGCCGGTGTTCGTGCTCGGCCGCCGTTTCAGCGGCCTTGTCGCGATCCAGGAAGGGCACACGCTGGTCACGTCCGGCATCTATGCGCACATCCGCCACCCGAGCTATCTCGGCGTTGTCCTCGTCATGGCCGGCTGGTCGCTCGTCTTCCGCTCGGGCGTCGGGCTTCTCCTGGCCGCGCTCATCCTCGTGCCGCTCGTGGCGCGCATGAATTCGGAAGAGTCGCTGCTCGCCTCCGAGTTCGGCGCGGCGTACAACGACTATCGCGCCCACACCTGGCGCCTCGTTCCGTACGTTTATTGAGCTGGCGCGCAGACTCGCGAGTACTGGTTTCCTCCCCCGGCAAGCGAAGCGAGATGAGGGAGGAACCTTACCTTGGCGTCTTTGCGCCTTGGCGGTTCAACTCCGGCGCGCCAGGATGGCGGCAAAGAAGCCGTCGGTGCCGGTGGTGCGCGGGGTGGCCTTGAAGAATTGGTCCATTCCGGTCGGCGCCGGGGCGTCGGTTATTTCGCGCCAGATTTCCCCCGCTGGAACGATCCGAAAATCCGGATGCCGCGCGAGAAACGCTTCGATCCGGTCCTCGTTCTCGCACATGAGGATCGAACAGGTGGCGTAGACGATCCGCGCGTTCGTTGCGGCAGCGGCATGGTCGAGCAGATCGTTCTGTACGGTCTGCAGTTCGGCGAGCCGCCTGGGCGTGAGCCGCCATTTCTGCTCCGGCTGCCGCCGCCATGCGCCCGAGCCGCTGCACGGTGCGTCGACGAATACGGCATCGAACGGTCCGGCCGGGGTTTCGGCATCCGCAAACTGCTCGCGAAGGATCGTGACGCCGGCCCGCGTGGCGCGGGGGCCGAGCTGCGCGAGCCGGGCGGCATCGTTGTCGCGTGCGACGATCACACCCTCGTTGTTCATTGCGGCGGCGATCGCGAGCGCCTTGCCGCCCGCGCCGGCGGCGAGATCGAGGATCTGCTGCCCCGGTTTCGCCGCACAAAGCATGGACGCGATTTGCGCCGCCTCGTCCTGGAATTCGAATCGACCGTCAAGGAACGCGCGCGTACTCCGCAGCTGCGACGCGCGGTTCCGTTCGACAAGGCGGATTCCGTGCGGCGCATACGGCGTCGCGACGACTGCGAAGCCCGCACCGCCGAGTTCGCGCAGCACCTCGTCGCGCGACGCTTTCAGCGTGTTGACACGCAGATCGACGGGCGCCCGCTCGAGCATCGCCTGCATGTCATCCAGAAGATCGTCTCCAAGGCCGCGCGCGAGTTCGGGTTCGAGAAACCCGGGAAATTCGCCTTGCACCCACAGCGGCGGCGGGTCGCTCCGCTCCGACACGATGGCTGTACGTTCAACGTCATTCAGCGACGCCGGTCCGTAGCCCGCGCCGCTGAACAGATTCTCGACCGCGACCGCGCCCTCATGGATCAGGCTGGCGATCACAAGGGCACGCGGGGTTTCGCTCTGCATCCGCCAGCCAAGCGAGGCGCGATGGCGCAGCACCGAAAAGACGCGCTCGGCGATTGCGGCGCGGTCCTTCGCGCCGGCATAGCGGCGCGCGCGGAACCAGTCGCGAAGGAAGCGGTCCACCGCCTGGTTCGTACCGTCCAGCGCCTCGAGAATCTCGATCGTCGCCTGTACACGCGCTGCGGGGGTCATCTCAGTGTTTCACGCAGAGCCGCAGAGCCACGGAGAAGGCAGTAAAGAAAAAGAACGTCATGGCCCGCCGCGGGCAAAACCGCCTCCGGGCCACCCAGACTACGCGCGCGTCCGCGCGCGAGTAATGCTTCGTCTTCCCATGGCAGCCGCGGCGTTGTTGTCATGCCGTTCAGTAATCCAATCCGCAGCCGGTGCGACACAAACCGGGTGGCCCGCTCCCCCGCGGGCTATGACGATTTTTGGTTTTGCTCGCGGCTCTGCGGCTCTGCGTCAGCTAACTTCCGCCGGGGTAGTTCGGGGATTCGCGGGTGACGACGACGTCGTGCACATGGCTTTCGCGCACACCCGCGCCGGTGATGCGCACGAATTTCGCGCGGGCGTGCAGGTCGTCGATCGTACGGCAGCCGGTATAGCCCATCGCAGCACGAACGCCGCCCACGATCTGGTGAACGACATTGGCGACGGGCCCCTTGTACGGCACCTGGCCTTCCACGCCTTCGGGCACGAGCTTCAGCATGTCCTTGACTTCCGCCTGGAAGTAGCGGTCGGCGCTCCCGCGCGCCATCGCCCCGACCGAGCCCATGCCGCGATAGCCTTTGTACGACCGCCCCTGGAACAGGAACACTTCGCCCGGGCTTTCCTCCGTACCGGCTAGGAGCGATCCGACCATCGCCACATGCGCACCGGCGGCGAGCGCCTTCGCGAGATCGCCCGAATAGCGGATGCCGCCGTCGGCGATGACCGGCACGCCCTGGTCGCGCGCCGCCGACACCGCGTCCATCACCGCGGTCAGCTGCGGCACGCCGACGCCGGCGACGACCCGCGTTGTACAGATGGAGCCGGGACCGATTCCGACCTTGACCGCGTCGGCGCCCGCATCGATCAGCGCCTTCGCGCCGTCGGCGGTCGCGACATTGCCGGCTGCGACCTGCGTGTAATTCGATTCGCGCTTGATGCGCCTGACCGCCTCGAGCACCCCTTGCGAATGTCCGTGCGCGGTATCGACCACGATCACGTCGCATTCGGCTTCGACGAGCGCCAGCGCGCGCTTCAAGCCGTCTTCGCCGACGCTTGTGGCCGCGGCAACGCGCAGGCGCCCGCGCTCGTCCTTGCAGGCGTTGGGGTGCTTCTTCGCCTTTTCGATGTCCTTGACCGTGATCAGGCCCACGCAGCGATAGGCATCGTCGACCACGAGGATCTTCTCGATGCGGTGCTGGTGCAGAAGCCGCTTGGCTTCGTCGGCGCGCACGCCCTCGCGCACGGTGACGAGTTTGTCCTTCGTCATCAGCTCCGCCACCTTCTGGCGCGGATCGGTCGCGAAACGCACATCGCGGTTGGTCAGGATGCCGACGAGCTTGCCGGCGCCGTTCCTCGCATCCTCCACCACCGGAATGCCGGAGATGCGGTAGCGCTCCATCAGCGACAGCGCATCGGACAGCGTGGCGTCGGGGGCGATGGTGACCGGATTTACCACCATGCCGCTCTCGAACTTCTTCACGCGGCGGACGTGCTCGGCCTGTTCCTCTATCGAGAGGTTGCGATGGATCACCCCCATGCCGCCTTCCTGCGCCATCGCAATGGCAAGCGCGGCTTCGGTGACGGTGTCCATCGCTGCCGAAACAAGCGGGATTCCGAGCGTGACGGTCTTGGTCAGCTTTGTGCGGGTGTCGACCTGGCCGGGCAGCACTTCGGAGGCTGCCGGGACGAGCAGCACATCGTCGAAAGTGAGCGCTTCGGGGATCGTCAGGGGATCGCTCCGGGCATGGCCTTGGAGCGCCGAGCCTTTACCAGTGCCGCCCCCAACACGCAAGCCGGTCTGATATTTCTCCCCCCACGCGTTCCGCGCGGGGGAGGAAACGTACGGCGGCCCCGCGACTACCGGGGAACCTCCGCGGCTTCTTCGTTAAGCCTCGTTTTTCCTGCCTAAGGCGGTGGCGGCGGGCATTTGTGCGGGTGGTAGTAGCACCAGCGCGAGCCGTAGGGCGGCCCATACCAGACACAGCCCGACAGCGAGAGTCCGGCAGCCAGAAGCAAGAGCGCAGCCACGGCACGACGCATCGCGAACACTCCCGAATCATGCATGAGAAACGATCCGTCGCGCATTTGGTCAAATTGTGACCGCGCGCTTGTCGGTGACGCAAAGCTGTTCCATTCTGACGCGCGCTGCCGGTAGCTTTTGATGAGGGGAAACTTCATGTCGCATGTCCTGCGCGGATGGGCGCTTGCAACCACCATTCTCGTTTCCGCGCCTGCGCTGGGTTCCGGCGCCGGCGCGTATCACATCCTGCCGACGCCCGCTTACGAAGCGCGGACCGGGCGCATACCGCCCCGCGGGTTTTCCGGCGAGATGGAGTATTTCGGCGGTACGGTCTTCTCGAGCGTCGAAGTGGTTTCCGTGATGTGGGGCCCTGACGTGAACGCGACTACGGTCGCCGAGATTCCCGACTTCTCCGCGGCGATCGTCAACAGCAACTTCATCGACCAGCTTGCCGAGTACGGCACCGTCGGCCTGCGTGGGATCACCGGGCACAGGGGCTCAAACCAGACGATTTCGCGCGGCACGTATTACGGCCAGGTGCAGATCACGCCGCACAACCCCTCACGCGAGCTCACCGACGATGACATTCACGCGGAACTCAAATACCAGATCCGGCATGGCCATCTGCCGCCGCAGGGCCCGAACCTACTGTACATGATCTATTTTCCGTCGGACATCACCATCACCCTCGACGGGCTGGTGTCGTGCCAGGATTTCGGCGCCTATCACTTCTCGACGTTGACGCATGAACGCGCGAACAACACCTTCTATTCGGTGGAACCCGACTGCAACGCCGGGTTCGGTTACATCACCTTCGCGGCCTCGCACGAATTTGCCGAAGCGACCACCGACAACATTCCCACACCCGGGACCAATCCTGCCTTCCCGCAGGCGTGGAACACCTCGGACGGTTATGAAATCGCAGACCTATGCGAAGGCGCACCGACCGGCACGTTGACCGATGCGACCACGAGCTACGAGGTGACGCAGGTCTATCTGAACAGCACCGCCGCCTGCAGCACGGGGAATTACACGAGCCCGTAAGCCTGTTCGGGGGAGCCAGAGCAAATTCAAGAAATTGTCGTTCCCGCTTTGACGGGAATGACAATTTTGGTTGAGGAATGAGCGGCTACTTCGCGTCACCCGCGACGCGAAGCGTGACGATCCTGTCGGGCGCGCCGGTGATGGCGCCGTTGTTGTGCTCGCCGCCCTTCTTGATCGCGTCCACATGCTCCATGCCCTCGCTCACCTGGCCGAACACGCTGTACTGGCGGTCGAGCCAGCGGCAATCGGCGAGGCAGATAAAGAACTGGCTGTTGGCGCTGTTTGGATCGTTGGTGCGCGCCATGGAAAGCGTGCCGCGCTTGTGCGACTCGTCCGAGAACTCCGCCTTCAGATTCGGGAGCTTCGAGCCGCCCGAGCCGGTGCCGGTCGGATCGCCCGTCTGCGCCATGAAGTTCGGAATGACGCGATGGAAGGCGATGTTGTCGTAGAAGCCGGATTTCGCGAGCTCCCTGATGCGCGCAACGTGATTGGGCGCGAGGTCCGGCCGGAGCGCGATTTTCACGTCGCCCGTCTTGAGCGTCAGAATCAGGGTGTTTTCGGCATCGTCGGACATCAGGAATCTCTCCAGTTCTTGGCGCGCTCGACAAGCCGGCGCGCGATATTGGGGGTGGTGAAGGGCGCGACATTGCCGCCGAGCACTGCGATCTCCTTGACGAGCTTCGAGGCGATCGCCTGGTGCCGCGGATCGGCCATCAGAAACACGGTGTCGATATCGGGATTGAGGCGCTGATTCATGCCGACCATCTGAAACTCGTACTCGAAGTCGGAGACGGCGCGAAGCCCCCGTACAATCACCGTCGCGCCGACCTCTTCGGCAAACGTCATCAGGAGCGAATCGAACGTCCGTACATCGATGGTGGCGCGGCCATTGCCCTGGAGCGGCGCGGTTTCGCTCCGTACCATTTCGACGCGTTCCTCGAGCGTGAACATCGGCGATTTCGACGGATTGGTCGCGACGCCGATGACGAGATGGTCGACCAGCTTGACCGCACGGCCGATGATGTCGAGATGCCCGAGCGTCACGGGGTCGAAGGTGCCGGGATAAAGCCCCACATGCCGCGCCATCGTCAGTGCCTTCTCATAGACAAGGAGGCTTAGCGCCGAGGGCGCAGAGATTGCGCAGCAGGGACACGTGAATCACAACAGGGTACAAAGACGCACAAAGAAAAACCGTGCGCCTCCAGTGCGCGATACTACTTCGTGTTGCTTCGTGCTCTTTGTCGTTAGGCCTTTTCCTGCGTCCACTGCGAATCCTCTGGGTACTCTGCGTTAAGCCTTTTTAGCCTTCGCCGGCCGAATCGGCGGAAGTTTCCTCGATTCGCTCCACCGATACCACGCGCTCGCCCGATTCGAGACGGAAAAGCGTGACGCCCTGTGTGCCGCGGCCGGCAACGCGGACGCTGGCAACGGGACTCCTTATCGTTTGGCCCTGGTCGGTAATGAGCATGATGTCGTCCGTCTCCTCGACGGGGAAAGCGGCGACGATGGCGTTGTTCTTCCTCGCCATGCCCATGGCGACGATCCCCGAGCCTCCCCGGCCCGTGACGCGGTATTCATAGGAGCTGGTGCGCTTTCCGAAGCCGGTGGCCGATACAGCAAGCACGAATTGCTCGGCCGCGGCGAGATGGGCGTAACGCTCCGGCGTCAGGATTGCCTCCTCGCCATTGCCGTTCTCCTCCGCCTCCTCGAGCGGCGTTTCCTCGATGTCCTCGCCGGTCGCCGCCCGGCGGGCCGCGTTTGCCTGTTTGAGATAGGCGCGCGTCTCGGGGACGCTGGTGTCGACATGGCGGAGCAGCGCGAGGCTCACCACCGTGTCGTCTTTGGCGAGCTTGATGCCGCGCACGCCTGTCGAACTGCGGCCCTTGAAGATGCGGACGTCCGACAGCGCGAAGCGGATGCATTTGCCGCCGCGCGTGGTGAGGAGCACGTCGTCCCGATCGGTGCATGTCTGTACGCCAACGATGCCGTCGCCGGGTTCCGGTTTCATCGCGATTTTGCCGTTCGCGCGCACGCTGATGAAGTCGGAAAGCTCGTTCCGCCGGACGTCGCCCGATTGCGTGGCAAACACGACGTTCAGCTTCTCCCATTCGGCCTCGTCCTCCGGGAGGGGCAGAACGGTTGTGATGCGCTCGCCCTCGGACAACGGCAGGAGATTGACCATCGCCTTGCCGCGTCCATGGATGCGCGCTTCCGGAAGGCGCCACACTTTCAACCTGTACGCCATGCCGGTGGAGGAGAAGAAGAGCAGCGGGGCATGGGTCGAGGCGACGAAGATGTGGGTGACGAAGTCCTCCTCGCGCGTCGCCATGCCGGTGCGGCCCTTGCCGCCGCGGCCCTGTACGCGATACTCGGCGAGCGGCGTGCGCTTGATGTAGCCGGCATGAGTAACGGTGACCGCCACGTCCTCGCGCTCGATCAGTGCTTCGTCCTCGATCTCCACTTCGGCGTCGACGAGTTCGGTCAGGCGCGGCGTCGCGAAGTCCTTTTTCACCGAGGCAAGCTCATCGCGGATGATGCCGAGCATGCGCGGCCGGCTGCGCAGGATATCGAGCAGGTCGCGGATGGATTCGCTGAGCTTTGTGACTTCGTCGGCGATTTCGTCCCGGCCGAGCGCCGTCAGCCGCTGCAGGCGGATATCGAGGATCGCTTTGGCCTGTTCTTCGCTCAGTCGCATCGTGTCGCCGGACTCGATGACGTGGCGGGGATCCGCAATCAATGCGACGAGCGGCGCCACGTCCTTGGCGGGCCAGGCGCGCGCCATCAGCTGTTCCCTGGCCGTTTGTGCATCGGCCGCACCGCGGATCAGGGCGATCACGGCGTCGATATTGGCGACGGCGATCGCGAGCCCGACCAGCACGTGCGCGCGTTCGCGCGCTTTGGCGAGGTCGTGCCGCGTGCGGCGCGTGATCACCTCTTCGCGGAAGCGCAGGAACACCGCGATGAGATCCTTCAGATTCATCAGCTGCGGCCTGCCGCCGTCGAGTGCCAGCATGTTCACATTGAAGCTCGTCTGCAGCTGCGAATGCCTGTACAGCTGATTGAGCACCACTTCGGACGAGGCGTCGCGCTTCAGTTCGATGACCACCCGCATGCCGTGGCGGTCGCTCTCGTCCCTCAGATCGGCGATGCCTTCGATGCGCTTTTCGTTCACGAGCTCCGAAATGCGCTCGATCATCGTCGCCTTGTTCACCTGATAGGGAATTTCGGTGACGATGAGGGCTTCGCGGTCGCGCCGCAGCTCTTCGATATGCACCTTCGCCCGCATCAGGACGGGACCGCGGCCGCGCGCAAGCGCGCCCCGCGCCGCCTGCTTGCCGATGATGAGCGCGCCGGTCGGAAAATCGGGGCCGGGTACGATTTCCGTCAGTGCGTCGAGGCTGATGGACGGATCGTCGAGATACGCAAGACAGGCGTCGATGACTTCGCCGAGATTGTGCGGCGGCACATTCGTGGCCATGCCGACGGCAATGCCGCTGCCGCCATTGACGAGGAGATTGGGAAAGCGCGCCGGCAATACGGTCGGCTCTTTCTCCGCGCCGTCGTAATTGTCCTGGAAATCGACGGTTTCCTTCTC
>Ga0070731_10000483_pt1 | contig 53447 bp, 54 predicted proteins | sample Coa_R1_2_FD_66448 | JGI IMG/M metagenome (GOLD analysis project Ga0070731, IMG submission 66448) | Surface soil microbial communities from Centralia Pennsylvania, which are recovering from an underground coalmine fire - Coalmine... | ecosystem: Environmental > Terrestrial > Soil > Unclassified ... | reverse complement strand
GAAGGCGGTGTTCGATCCGCGGGGCGGACAATGGATGGGCGGACAGTACGTGCCCTCGCTGCTCGCGGCGATCGGGGACGTGATCGAACGGCACCTCGTGGCGACGGGTTTCATGCCGGCCCGGGAAACGTTCCCGGCAGAACCGGTGCAGGCCGTCGCCATTGCGGCGGGCGAAATCCGCGGCCGCACCTGCCCTCGCTGCGGCAGCCCCGCGTTGATTCGTCAGGAAAACTGCGACAACTGTATCGCCTGCGGCTATTCCCGCTGCGGATAATGCGAAACGAACAGATTGACCTCGCCCTGAGCCTGTCGAAGGGCGAGGCCTCATGCTTCGACAGGCTCAGCATGAGGCTTTGTTTTGCGCTATTCGAGCCGGCTGTTTCTCTACGCACCGTTTGTCATCCTGCTGGTTATCGCAGCGATCGCGATGCTCCGGTGGCGGCAGCTTGCGACCGAATGGGAAACAACGCTTCTGGCCGCCAACCGCGGAGAAGAACTGGCGCCCGGCGTGACGCTGCATTTCGCGTCCGAAAACATCAGCGGCTTTCCGTTCAATCTCGACATGGTGCTCGACAACCCGATAGTTTCCGTACAATCGACCCGCGGACCGATTTCGCTCGAAAGCGAACATTTCGCGATTCATGCGCTTACCTATGGCCGCGCGCAGCAGATTTTTGAAGCCGCCGGAAGGCAGATTCTGCAATGGACCGATGCGGGAGGTGAATTCCACCGCTTCCAATTCGTTCCGGGAACGATGCGGGCGAGCGCGATCGAGAGTGATGGCCGCCTCGCCCGTTTCGATCTCGATTTGAACACGTTCGCATCGCACGTGCTTTCGGGTGCGCGCGCGCAGCTTCACGTCCGCGCCGCACCCGGCCACGATCTGCTTGATGTTGTGATCCTGGCCGATGACCTGCGCGTGAAATCTGGACACGACGCGGTGCCGCACCTCGAATTGCGGGGTGAGATGACGCCGGCGACGCCTCTGTCGGCCCTCCTTTCGGGGCGCGAGGAATGGCGCCACGCTCTCGCGGGTTGGCGTGTCGCCAGCGGCACGCTTCGCCTTGATAATGTGGACGTCGCCGCGCGTGACTCACGATTGACAGCGACCGGTGCTCTCCGACTCGACCAAGCCAACCGTCTGAGTGGGGCGCTGAGAATACAAATTTCGGGTGCAATGCCGTGGAAGCCGACGCGTCTGGTTGAGTCGCGTTTCACATCGGCGTTGCAGGAATTGGCTGACGCTGCATCAAATCAATCTCCTTCGCCCTTCTTTTTATCGTTGGATATCCACAATGGCGCCGCAATCGTGAGCGCAGCCGAAAAATCGCGGGATGCCGGCTCGATCGATCCGCTCTTCTGACGGTGCCAATTCGTCGCGCGTTGCACAGCTGAAACAATCCGCGACAAATGCGATGTGTAGAGCCCCCTATTATGATCATGGTGCGCTGCCAATTCTGCTCACGGCGCGTTGCCAGATCTTAGCGTCCGCCACGTGAGGGGTGCACCAATTGCACCGGGGACGAAGATGCCCAGCTACGAGATCCGCTATCTGACCAGCGAAGGCGAACTCGCGCTGATTCACAAGACGCGTCATGAGGACGACGACGCGGTGGGCCGCGTCGCATTCCGCATGCTTGTGGGTTCAGGGTTTGCCGACTACGAAATCTGGCGCGAAGATGAATCGTCTCAAGAGCGTGACAACCAGGCCAGGCGCAGAATCCTGAAAAGTACGTTGCGCCTGATTTGAATTGGCAGGTTCCCGGAAAATGATTGTCATTCCCGCGCAAGCGGGAACCCGGCGCCCGCCGGTGTCGAAAAGCATGAACCTTCCGGTGGTGACGCTTGTGCACGCGGTTCAAACCGCAAACAGGCGGCAGACTACCGTTTGCGGGGGCGGCCGAAATTCGGTTCGCCGATGTCCTGACCCGCGTCGATGATCGAACGCCGGATCGCGCGGGTACGGGTGAACAGATTGAACAGCATGTCGCCGTCGCCCCAGCGGATCGCGCGCTGAAGCGCGCTCAGATCCTCGGCAAAGCGACCAAGCGTCTCAAGGACTGCTTCGCGATTGTTGAGGAACACGTCGCGCCACATCACGGGATCGGACGCCGCGATGCGGGTGAAATCGCGGAACCCGCCCGCGGAATACTTGATGACTTCGCTCTGCGTCACCGTTTCGAGATCGGCGGCAGTGCCGACGATGTTGTACGCGATCAAATGCGGCAGATGGCTGGTGATCGCGAGTACGAGATCGTGGTGCCTTGCGTCCATGATCTCGACCTGGCTGCCGCAGCGCTGCCAGAACGATTTGAGATCGGCGACGGCTTTCGAATCCGCTCCGGGCAAGGGAGTCAGAATGCACCAACGGCCGTCGAACAGCTCCGCGAAGCCGGCTTCCGGGCCCGACTGCTCGGTGCCGGCGATCGGATGAGCGGGAATAAAGTGTACGCCTTCGGGAATATGGGGGCCGACGTCCCGGATGACCGCCATTTTCACCGAGCCGACATCGCTCAGGATTGCACCCCGTTTCAGCGCTGGCGCGATTTCCTTCGCAAGATCGCCAAATGTTCCGACAGGCGTCGCCAGCACGACGAAATCGGCCTCCCGAACGGTTGGCGCGAGGCTGTCGTGCAGCGAATCGGCAAAGCCGAGCGCGCGCGCCTTTTCCAGCGTCTCGCCACGGTGCGCGTAACCTGCGATGTGGGCGGCAAGCCCTGCGCGCCGCATGGCATGGGCGAGCGACGAGCCGATAAGACCGACGCCGATGAGCGCGACTTTTGCAAAGAGCGGCCGCGAGTCGGCGGTCATGTCGTTCTCACGAACTCCGCGAGCGCGCGTGCCACGCCGCGATTTGCCTCTTCCCTCCCGACCGTCAGCCGCAGGCAGTGTGGCAGCCCGTAGTTCGCCACCGTGCGCAAAATGAAGCCGCGGGCGGAAAGGAACGCATCGGCGCTGCTCGCATCATGCGGTGCCTCGCGGGGAAACCGGATGAGGAGAAAATTGCCTTCGCCTTCGTCGATCCCAAGCCCGGCAGCGCGAATCTTCTGTACGAGCCATGATTTCCACTCGGCATTGTGCGCGACCGAACGCGCGACGTGATCGGTATCGGAGAGCGCTGCCGTGGCGGCTGCCTGCGCCGCCGTTGTCACGTTGAAGGGGCCGCGCACCCTGTTGATTATGTCCGCGACGGCGGGCGGACAATACGCCCAGCCGACGCGCAGGCCCGCGAGGCCGTAAATCTTCGAAAACGTGCGTGTCATCACGACATTGTCGAAACGCGAGACGAGTCGTGTTCCGGGCTCGTAGTCCGCGCGCTGCACGTATTCGGCATAGGCCGCGTCGATGACAAGCAGGACGGTGTCCGGAAGTCCCGCGTGCAGGCGCTCGATTTCCTGTGCCGAAAGGCAGCTGCCGGTCGGGTTGTTCGGGTTGGCCAGATAGATGATCCGCGTGCGCGCCGTCACATTCGCCAGGATTGCATCGATGTCGGCGCCGAGATTTTTCTCGGGCACCGGCACGGGAACGGCGCTGCTCGACAGAGCGGCAATGCGATACACGATGAATGCATGTTCTGTGAACAGAACCTCGTCGCCCGGACGTACATACGCGCGCGCGATCAGTGACAGCAGCTCCTCCGAACCGCTGCCGCACAGGATGCGTCCGGCGTCAAGCCCGTGCACGGCGGCGATGGCTTCGCGCAGCGCCGTGGCGCCGCCGTCGGGGTAGGAAAACAGATCGGTTCGGGCAGCCTCGTAGGCTGCGATGGCCTTTGGGCTTGCTCCAAGTGCCGATTCGTTCGACGAAAGCTTGAACGCGGGATGCTCTTCCGACGTCGGCGCGCGTCCGGCCACGTACGGCTCGATTGCCAGAATCCCCGGCTTCGGTTCGGGGCTCATGCCACAACCTCGAAGGGATCGGCAAAGCCGCCGACCAGCATCACGCTTTCGAGCGCGTCGCCTCCGATTTTCTTCACCGCAGCCAGGCGCTCGTCATCGGCGGCGACGAATCCCCTGTTGGCTACCAACAGACGACTTGCCGCAGAATCCCGGCTGGCGGCTAGAATCTGCGCCTCGAAACCCGTCTGCTTGAGCACGGTCTGCAGACGCGCGCGACTCATCTCGGCCTGACACGTCAGCCGCAGGACGCTCGTATCGGTACCGGTAGATTCCTGCTCGATGGCACCGATCACGTAACCCATGGGCAAAGGCACGGATGGCGAGTCATTGCGGGCGAAAGGAAGACATTGGGCAATACGGGGGCCGGGATGACCTGCCGGCGCGAGCTGCTCCCACCACGCCTGGCCGCCTTCAATGCTCTCGGGCGGCGGAAGCAGGCCAAGCGCCGAAGAATCGTTGACGCAGGCTTGAACCACCGCCATGGCGGACGTGTGCCCGATCAGCGGCATGGTGCAGCCGAAATGTGTGCGCGCCAGATCCCAGAATCGCGGCACGTCCTCGCCGCCGTAAACATGCAGCGTCGTCTGCGTGTCCATCGCAAAAAAGATATCGGACCAGATTTGTACAAGCGCCCGCGGCGGAAAACGTCCGCTGTGGCGGGCGAGGATTCCCCTCAGGCTCCTGGCTGCGTGCGAGACGTGCAAGGGTGCGGGCGAATGGGTTTCGTCTGCGGGCGATGAGGCCAGGACCGCCTCGGTCCTCTTCATGAGCAGATCGTGGATGCCCCGATCGAGCGCGAGGATTTCGCGCCGCATTTCCTCGTCTTTGTCGGAGCGGCTGGGCATTGGGTTCGCTTTTGGGCCTTTGCCGGTCGCTTCGCCAGCAAACGATTGATAAAGGCGCCGGAAGGTGAAAGCAAAGGCGGCACAGGATCGCTGCCCACATTGCAAATGGCTGAAATTGGAAATCCGGTTTTCTTGAGAGCGCTGGCGGCACCGGACGCCGATCCGGGGCAAGCCATTACGTTCGGCACGGACCAGCCGCTTTCACTCGATTCCGGCCGCAGGCTCGCGCCCTTTACCGTCGCCTTCATGACGTACGGCAGTCTCAACAGCCTGAAATCGAACGCGGTGATGGTTTGCCATGCCCTCACGGGCGACCAGTTCGCCGCGAGCTGCCACCCGGTTACCGGGAAACGCGGCTGGTGGGAGATGATGATCGGCCCCGGCAAACCGATCGACACGGAGCGGTTCTTCGTCATCTGCCCGAATGTGGTCGGCGGCTGCATGGGTACGACCGGGCCGGCCGATATCAATCCGGCAACCGGCCGCCCGTTCGGCCTCGCGTTTCCGCTCATCACGATACGCGACATGGTGCGCGCGCAGGCGATGTTGCTCGATGCACTCGGTATCGAAAAAATTCTTTGCGTGCTCGGCGGCTCGATGGGCGGGATGCAGGTGTTGCAATGGGCGGCGAGTTACCCTGCGCGCGTGGTTTCGGCCGTGCCGATCGCCGCAGCGGCGCGCCATTCGGCCCAGAACATTGCGTTCCATGAAGTCGGGCGCCAGGCGATCATGGCCGATCCCGCGTGGCGGAACGGCGAATATGCGTTGCACGGCACAAACCCCGCCAAAGGGCTGGCCGTCGCGCGCATGGCCGCTCATATCACCTACCTCTCGGAGGCGGCGCTGCAAAGGAAGTTCGGCCGCACGCTGCAGAACCGTGATTCCTTTTCGTTCGCTTTCAGTCCGGATTTCCAGATCGAAAGCTACCTTCACCACCAGGGCATCAGTTTCGTCGACCGCTTCGACGCAAACTCCTATCTCTACATCACCCGCGCGATGGATTATTTCGACCTCGCGACCGATTACGGTGGCTCGCTTGCCGAGGCGTTCCGCGGCTCGCCCACGCGTTTCTGCATCATCTCCTTTACCAGCGACTGGCTGTTTCCGACGGCTGAGAACAAACGCATCGCCCACGCCCTGAACGCTGCTGCGGCCAATGTAAGTTTCGTCGAGATCGAGACCGACCGCGGGCATGATTCCTTTCTCCTCGACGAACCGGAACTGTTCGCAACGATACGGGCGTTCCTGGGCTCCGTGGCCGCGCGCGCCGGTGTCGCATGACGCCGCGCGCATTAAGGCCGGATCTGGCCGCCATCGCCGCACTTATTGCTCCGGCGTCCCGCGTGCTCGACGTCGGTTGCGGCGAAGGCGACCTGCTCGAGCATCTGGTGAGCGAAAAGCAGGTTGACGGTCGCGGCATCGAACTTTCGCAACAGAACGTAAACGCCTGCGTCGCCCGCGGCCTTTCCGTCGTGCAGGGCGACGCCGATACCGATCTCGTCGACTATCCGTCCTCGGTGTTCGACGTCGTCATTCTGAGCCAGACCATCCAGGCCACCCGTTCACCCCGTTCGGTGCTGCAACACCTGTTGCGCATAGGAGCGAAGACCATCGTCTCGTTTCCGAATTTCGGGCACTGGCCTGTACGGCTCGCGCTCCTCTTCAACGGCAGAATGCCGCGGACGGCGACGCTCGGCTACCGCTGGTACGAAACGCCGAACATCCATCTCTGTACGATCAGCGACTTTACGGATCTGGTGCGCGAGAACGGCGCGCGCATCGAGCGCGCGTTCGCCCTCACGAAAAAAGGCCGCACGCGTCCGGTAACGGCGGACGCGTGGGGCCCCAATCTGTTCGCGCAGGACGCGATCTTCGTGCTTACGAAGAGCTAGCCTGCGCTTGTGTGGAGGCCGACCTGTCCGCGCCAAGCAGTTTCAGCGCTTCGGCGTAGTGCGTTACGCCCTGTGGATAGAGCCCGCTTGCACAATAGTCGCGGCCAAAGGACTTTTCCTTGCTCGCGGCGTCATAGCTCGGCGATTGCGTATTGCTGGTGAGCGCCTTATTCACTTCCGTGGCGAGTTTCACGCAGGTCGAGAGATTGCCGTTTTCTTCGGCGCTTGCGGAAGCCGACAACGCCGCCGCACCGAGCGAAAGCGCAAGCGTGGTCGCCGCGATTGTCAGAAGACGCATGAGTCACTCCTTCGTTGCCAGGAACTGCCGGGGGATCGGCAACCGTCAGATAGGAAGGAACCGTGACATTGAAACGGCAATCACACGTCCGTGCGCGCATAGCCGCCATGACAAAGCGAAGGGCATTCGGAACTATTGAAAAAATGTAATAGCGCGTGATGCAAAGGGCGGGAACGATCAGGGCATTCAATCTGATTTTGGATGCAAAGGGCGGGAACGATCAGGGCATTCAATCTGATTTTGATGGAAACGGGCTATCGCGTCGCGGCGGCGAGAACGGGTTTGCGCGCGCGCGCCTTTTCCGGCCTTGCGAGGGCATAGAGCGACTTCGTCGCCTCGACCATGTGTACGCCTGCAAGCCTCGGCCAGCAGCGTTTGCCGATCCGCTCCCAGGCGGTGCCGGTGCGCACAAGCCGACGCGACGCGAGCGGCGGAAAGTAGAGCGCCGTGTCCCACGCTTCCGGTACGAACATCGATTCCCGCAGGAGCCGTTCGATCTGACTTCGGCTGAAAGGCCTTCCCGTTGCGAACGGTGAATACTCGAGCTGCGACCACAGGCTGAGCCGGTTGGGTACAATGCAGATGATTCGTCCTTCCGGGGCCAGCGTTCGCCAGATCTGCCGCAAAAGCGCACGAACCGATTCTGCGCATTCGAGTCCGTGGACCACGAGAATGCGGTCGAAGAGCGAATCGGCGAACGGCCAGGCGTCCTCCTCTCCCACGGAAACGAACCGCAAATCCGCTGTTTCGAGATCGAGCTGCGCAGGAACATACGCCACGACCCGCTCCGCTTCGGCCACGAACGGTCGCAGATAGGGAAGCGCGTAGCCATATCCGAGGAGGCGCAAACCCTGCGTGTCGGGCCACGCCTCTCGCACGCGCCGGAAAACCGCGCGGCGCACGACCTGCCCGATCGGCTCCTCGTAAAAGGACTGCAGGTCCTTCGAACCGGGCTGCATGGGATTTGCCTAGACCCAAGCGAGAGACGGTTCAACCCGTACTGCAAGGTTGCTAACATATTGGCCAAAGGAGAACCGCATGACTGCACTGGAGATTCAGCTCGTTCCATGCCTGAGCGACAATTACGCCTATCTTTTGCGTGACGAAGATGAGGGCATCTGTGCAGTCGTCGATCCATCGGAAGCGGCCCCGGTGAAAGCGGCGCTCGCTGCCAGGGGTTGGCGCCTCACGCACATTCTCAATACCCATCACCATCCCGATCACACCGGCGGCAACGCCCGGTTGAAGCAGGAATTCGGCGTGCAAGTGGTTGGACCGGGGAAGGACAGGGAGCGCATTCCGGCGCTCGACATCGGGGTCGACGAGACCACGCCGTTTGCACTTGGCTCGCACGGCGCGCGCGTGCTGGAAATTCCGGCGCATACGCGCGCGCACATCGCCTTTGCGTTCGATGCGGACGACGCCGTCTTTACCGGGGACACATTGTTCGCGATGGGATGCGGCCGGCTCTTCGAAGGAACGCCGGAAATGATGTGGAAGAGCCTGACCAAATTGATGACGCTTCCCGACTCCATGCGCGTCTATTGCGGACACGAATACACGCTCAACAACGGCCGTTTTGCGCTGACGCTCGAGCCGGGCAACCACGACCTCGCGGCGCGCATGCGAAAGGTGGAGGATTGCCGCGCGAAAGGCGCTCCGACGATACCCTCGACCATCGGGCTCGAGAAAAAGACCAATCCGTTCCTACGACCGAATTCACCGGAGATTCGACGTACGCTCGGGATGGAACAGGCCGGCGATGCGGAGATCTTTGCCGAGATGCGCGCCCGCAAGGACAGGTTCTAGCGCGCGGAGACGCGGCTGCCGGGAATGTGGGGTTTCGAGCTTCGGTACAAATTTGACGCGCGCTCCGGCGCGTACATCGGCCCGTCTAGACAGGTCGCCGCCTTACCCTGTCCGGGTCGAAATTCCGCGTCGATACGGTCTCCAGCGCCAGGCTTCTATTTGATCGCCGATAAAATAACCGCGCTGAACAATGCCGCGTTCGCCGTCCGAGAACACCGTCCGGCAGTGACGGCATCTGACCGCGCTCGCTGTCCAGTCTTCCGCGAGACCGGCCGCTCTCAACTCGGCCGGTTCCAGAGAGATCGGTCCCGAAGCCGCATTGGTACAAACTGGGCACCAGCACGTCATGGAGGCGCCGCTGCGATCAGCGCAGCCGTGGTGAAGCAGACTGGCGTGAATGCGACTGCCAACATGGCGGCAACACGACCGAAGGTCCAAGGCGGCGACGGCGTATCAACGCTGTCCGGCGGTACCGTCTCAAGCGTTCTCGTGGTGAAACAAGCAGTTCCCATTCCGATTTCCTCGAGCAGGAGCGCCCTGAAAGATGGCGAGGACCCGCTGCGAACTTGTCGCGAATTGTCGCGAAAGTGTATCAATTTGTCGCGAGATGGAATAGACAGCAGGAAATGCGGCCTGGCAACCCGCCGATTGCGAGCGGAGTCTTGTGTCGCCTGGCTGACACTGCGAACGCATTTCCGACCGTAACCACGGACGCCGTCCTCGGGAACGCCGGAACAAGTTCGGTGCGCAACGTTTTGGAGCGCCGCCGAAGGCTCCGCCCGCCACCGGTCCCCCACCCTGGCGGGCGGGGTGCTTCCCGCAGTTCGGATTACGTCGCTGCCGTCAGTACAGTGCGTACACCAGCGCCTTGAGATACGCCGTTTCGGGCAGCATGGGATGGATCGGATGATCGGGACCCGCACCGGCCATGCGGATCAATCGGGCAGAACGCCCCGCGCGCGCAATTCCGGCGGCGCACTCCGCCTGAAACCGGTCCGGCGGCATGTTGTACGAACAGCTCGCGAGCAGCAGGAATCCGTCTGGCGAGACGACGTGTGCGGCAAGGCGCGCGAGTTTGCGATAGGCGCGTGCGCCGGCTTCCAGATCCTTGCGCGATTTCACGAACGGCGGCGGGTCACAAATAACGATGTCGAAGCGCTCGTTGGCAGCCGCCAGTCGTTCCAGTTCCTCGGGTGCGTCGGCCTTGACGAAGCGGCAGGCCGCGCTCGCGCCGTTCGCCACAGCACTTTCCTCCGCAAGGGAAAGAGCGGCGGCGGAGCTGTCTATCCCGCAGACGAGATGGGCGCCGGCGCGTGCGGCGAGCACGGCAAATCCGCCGGAATGGCAGTACACGTCGAGCACGGAACGACCGCTCGCCAGCGAGGCTACAAACGCGCGATTGGCGCGCTGGTCGAAATACCAACCGGTCTTCTGACCTCCCGTCGCATTGGCGAAATAGCGCGTTCCATTTTCTTCTATTGCGACGTGGTCGGCAGCTGCACCTTTGGCGATCCGGATATACGAAGCCAGACCTTCCTGCGAACGCGCAGGCGCGTCCGCGCGAAGAACGAGATTCTCGGGTGCAAGCAATTCATCGAGAGCCTCGATGATCAATTCCGCCAGTGCTTCCATGCCCGCGGTGGTGATCTGGACGGTACAGGAATCGCCGAACCGGTCGACGACAAGGCCGGGAAGCTGGTCGCCCTCGGCGTGCACGAGGCGATAGTACGGCCTCTCGCACAGCACGTTGCGAAGGCCGAGCGCGCGGGCGATCCGCCCGACCAGGAAGGCCCGGTCGATCTCCCCTTCGGCAGGCACTTCGAACAACCGGACCGCGATCAGGCTGGCAGGATTGAAGTAGCCCAACCCGAACGAACGGCCGTCGTCGCCCTGCACCTCGACGGTTGCGCCCGGCGCGAGCGCTTTCGCCGCCGCGTCGAGAACGATTTCGTTGGAGAACACCCAGGGCGCGCCGGCGCGAACGCGACGGCCCTCGCGCGGCTTCAATTTCAGTACAGGTTCGCTCGCGGTCAATCGTTGTTTTCCAGTGTGATGGTTTCGCGACGGCGAGCCTCATTGGCTTTGGCGCGCGCGAACAGGGCCGCCGGTGCATGGGCGCGCGCGGAAAGATAATCGAACAGCGCCATGATCTCGTAATCGGCGAGGACATGAAAGCGCGACCGTGCAAGGCGGCTCATGGATTTGAGGCGACGGCGCTCCGCGCCCCAGCCCCGGCGAAGCAGGTCGAAGAAGGCCGGCCGGTTGTACGCAGCAACGGTTTTCAGGTCCGGAGCACCGGGCGCGCCGCCGAGATCGGTTCCGTGACATTCGCTGCAGGCGATTCGCGCCAGATAGCGGCCGCCGTCGTAGCGGGGTCCGAGATCGAGCGAGGACGACGCTTCGCGCGCCGCCATGGCCGCGGGCACGATGCGGCCGCGAAGGAGCGCAAAGCGCGCGCGCAGGTTCCAGGCCGGCTTCGGCGTCGCGCGCCCGGCGGCGCCCAACGACCGCAGCCAGGAATAGAGATCGGCGACGTCACTCTCGCTCATGTACATGTAATCCTGCGACGGCATGCCCCAGAGGCTCGTTCCGTCGGACGCCAACCCGCGGCGCAAGGCGCGCTCGAATTCGCCGGTAGAAAGCTGAGCCGCACCGATGCGCAGGTTGCCTGCCCAAAGTGGAAGAGGGCCGAGGTTCTGCCGGCGACCCTCGAGGCCCTGGCCATGACAGTCGGCACATCCTGCCAGCGTCGCCAGATGCGCGCCACGGGCGCCCGCGGCCGACGGGGCAAGCGGTTCTTCGACGACCGGCAGCGGATAACGCCGCTCGATGAGAGCTTCGGACGCGAGATGAACATAGAGCGGCGCAGCAACTGCGAATGCAACCGCCAGCGCCGAGATGGCCAGCGCGATTCGTGTCACGGAATGCATTGCCGCGCGAACCCCTTTGCGGATCAAAGCCAGGAGGCTTCCGGGTCGCCGGCAAACCAGACGGCGCCGTCGATTTCCATGCGCACGGCTCCGGTCGGAGACGTACGAAATTCCCATTTGCCCCCGTCGAAACGACACACGCCTTTTTTGCTGGCCCTATCAAGGTCTTTTGATGTTATACTGTGTTCGTTCGCACACGGTGCCTGAAACCGTGAGGGGTCTGCATTCGTTCTTACGTCACGTCGAAATTGGAGGTTCTGGCGAGGCTCGGGCGTGGCTGAACGAAGGAGATCGAAGATGCTGAAACTTTCTGAAGGACTGAGAAAATTGGCGCAGGGAGCCGCCTTGGCCGGCGTGATCGGCTTGGGCTCGGTCGCGCTGTTGGCTGCGCCGGCTGATGCCCAACGTGGTGGCGGTTTCCATGGCGGCGGCGGTTTCCACGGCGGCGTGGGGGGCTTCCACGGCGGCGTGGGGGGCTTCCACGGCGGCGTGGGGGGCTTCCACGGAGGAGGCTTTCGCGGCGGCGTGGCTGGCTTCCACGGTGGCGGTTTCCGCGGCGGCTTTGGTCGTGGCGGCTATTGGCATGGCCATTGGTTCGGCCCCGGATGGGGCGGGTGGCGCGGCGGCTGGTGGCGCGGCCGCTGGTATGGCCCCGGCTGGTGGGGCTGGTGGGGCATCGGCGTCTGGGGATGGCCGGTGTACTCCGGCTATTACCCGTCCTGCACATACTATGACTACTATTACGGGTACTGCAGCTACGGTTACTGAAGCCTGACAACGCGGCCCCGCGATACGCTCGCGGGGCCGTTCCTGTATCTCACTGTCTCGTTGTTATCTTTCTCTGCGTCGCTCCGCATCCTCCGCGTCTTCTGCGCCGAGCTTTCGGGCCGTGTGGTCCGCGCCATGGGCCGCGGGTTCCCGGGGGCGTCGTATTGATGCAATTCGAACGCACCATCTCTAAGGTGCATGAATGGCGCGAGATGACCCACAGGTGGTGATCGCCGGTGGCGGCATGGTCGGGTTGACGCTTTCGCTCGCGCTGGCGCAAGGCGGACTGCGCGTACTGCTCGCCGATCCGCTTCCCCTGCAAAAAACACGCTCCGCCGAATTCGACGGACGCGTGAGCGCAATTTCGTACTCCTCCGCGCGTATGCTGGATGTGCTCGGCGTGTGGAAGGCATTGCAAAACGACGCCGAACCGATCCGCGACATCCTTGTGACCGACGCAAAGACGGGAGAGGCGCCCTCGCCGCTGTCGCTGCATTTCGATCATCACGAGATCGGCGAGGCGATGGGCTACATCGCCGAGAACAGGCACATTCGCGCTGCGCTTCTCGATGCCGCGACGACTGCCGAGGCGCTGGAGATTGCCAACCCCGACCGCGTTTGCGACTTTGTACGATATCGGGATGCCCTGGAGGTGCATCTCGAAAGCGGCCGCACTGTCCGGCCGTCCCTGCTCGTCGCAGCCGAAGGACGCGACTCCCCTTCGCGCGAGCGGGCGGAAATCGGCGTTGTCGCGTGGTCCTACCCGCAGCGCGGAATCGTGGCGACCGTGGAGCACGAGCACCCGCACGACGGCGTTGCGTACGAACATTTCCTGCCGTCCGGGCCGTTTGCAATCCTGCCGATGACCGGCAACCGCTCGTCGCTCGTCTGGACGGAACGTGAAGAAATAGCGGGCCCAATTCTTCAATTGCCGCAGCCGGATTTCGAGACCGAAATCGCGCGCCGCTTCGGCGCGCATCTCGGGAACATCCGTACAGAAGGGCCGCGCTGGTCCTACCCGTTGAATTTCCACCTCGCACGCGGCTACGTAAGGCCGCGGTTCGCGCTCGTGGGCGACGCGGCGCACGGCATCCATCCAATCGCCGGACAGGGATTGAACCTCGGATTCAAAGATGTGGCGGCGTTGTCGGAGGTGGTGCTCGACGCGGCGCGCCTCGGCCTGGACGTCGGCACCGCCGATGTGCTTCGCCGTTACGAACGATGGCGACGCTTCGATTCCTTTGTCCTTGCCGCCGCGACCGATGCCCTGAACCGGCTCTTTTCAAACGATTTCACGCCGGTCAGGCTGGTTCGCGATCTGGGCCTTGGCGTTGTGGACGCGATCGCGCCGATGCGCCGGTTCTTCATGCGCCACGCCGGAGGGGCGGCCGGACGTCTGCCCCGCCTCCTCCGCGGCGAAGCCGCGTAACTCGTACAGCTCCGTTTTTCTCGGTTCAGGCTTTGGGTGTGTCGCCGACCGCGCCAATACGAGGCGCGGAAGAACAAGGTGTTCACCACGAAGAACACGCAGCGTCACGAAGCCAATTGCGCGCGATACGCTTCTTTGTGGTTTTTCGTGCTCTTGGTGGTGAAATTCGTCCGCGTCTCCGCGCCTCCGCGCGCCCCTATCGGCGAATACAATCGGCCGCTAGTCGCGGCGGAGGGTAGAATCGCCGCGCCGGGAAAGCGCCACGGGAAGCTCGACGTAGAACTCACGCGCCAGGGCGATGATGGCGTCATTGCGAGCCTTTTCCGCTTCCTCGCGCGTCGTAAACGTCTTGCCCGCGAACACGAATCTCGACACCGGGCGCGCTGTACGCTCGTCGCTCACCACGATTTCGGCAACATTGTCAACCTGCTCTTCGGCGAGCGTCACAGTATGCCGGTAATGGGCAAGACGGTCGCGCCGGTCTCGGGCTTCCTGGTATTTGCGCGCCATGTTGCGCGCGTCGAAACGTTCGAGCGCCGCAAGAATCGGGCGGTGAAAGCGGTAAAGAAGGATTGCGGCAAGCACGATGCCTGCAGTGGCGTAAAGGCTGTGCGTCACGGCTGCGGCTCGCGCGCGGCGATCGCTTCGGCGAGCGCGACCGTGCGCCGGGCCGTCTCGGCATGGAGACGTTCGACCATCTTTCCGTCGAGCGCTATCGCGCCCCTGCATGCGTTCTCCGGGAGCGCAAACGCCGCAATGATGCGGCGCGCGAATTCCACCTCCTCGCCGGACGGGGCGAAGATCGCGTTGCACGGCGCGATCTGCGAGGGATGTACAAGCGTTTTTCCGTCGAACCCGAAGGCGCGCCCGCGCTCACATTCGGCGTGAAAGCCTTCGGGATCGGCGATGGTATTGAACACGCCGTCGATTGCCGAAAGATCGTGGGCGCGCGCGGCAAGGACGCACAGCGACAGCGCCGCGGTCAAATTCTCGCGGCCGCGCATCGGTTTTCCCCGCATGTCCTTGATCAGATCGTTGGTGCCCATCACCAGACAGGCGAGATTGCGGCTCGATCCCGCAATTTCGTCGATGTCGAGGATCGCGCGTGGGGTTTCGATCATCGCCCAGAGTTCGATTCCATCGATCGCCGCGTCGATTCCCTCGAGGTCCGCTGCGCCGGAAACCTTGGGAACGAGAACGGCATCCGGGCCCGCATCGAGCGCGGCCTCGAGATCGGCGTCGCTCCATTGGGTGCCAAGCCCGTTGATCCGGATCACGACTTCCCGCGCGCCGAACCCGCGCGCTTTCACCGCTTGGCAAACCTGCGCACGCGCCGTCTCCTTGGCGTCGGGCGCGACCGCGTCTTCAAGATCGAGGATCAACGCATCGGCGTCCAGCGCGCGGGCCTTCTCCAGAGCGCGCGCGTTCGAACCGGGCATGTAAAGAACCGAGCGGCGCGGCCGGATGGCGCTTACGGATCGTTCCTGCATGCGCCATATCTAGCGCACGGGTTGACCAGCCGCCAATCCGTAGATCTTGAGGAGGCGCCGTGAATATCCTCTCCATTCAGTCCGAGGTCGTCCACGGGCATGTGGGCCAGGGCGCGGCACGCTTCGCGCTCCAGCGTCACGGTCATGAGGTGTGGGCGTTGCCGACGGTCATTTATTCGAATCATGCGGGATATCCGCACGTACAGGGCGAAGCGATCTCGCCCGGTCTACTGTCCCGTCTCCTTGACGGGCTCGCTGCGAACGGCTGGCTGGCGCGATGCGACGCCGTACTTTCCGGATATCTCGGGAATGCGGAGCAGGCCGACGTCGTCGCCGAAGCGGTCCTTAGAGTGAAACACGCAAACCCACGATCGTTGTATTTGCTCGATCCGGTGATGGGAGACAACGGCCGGTCCTATGCCAAGCCCGGCGTCGCCGAAGCCATCGCGCGCCAACTTCTGCCCCTCGCGGATATCGTGACACCGAACTGGTTCGAACTTGTGCAGCTTTCCGCGCTTTCCATCCGGAATCGTTCGGATGCAAGAATCGCAGCCCGGCGTCTCGGGCGCCCCGTCGTGCTTGTCACATCAGTGCCGGACGGGACCGATCGGATCGCCGTCCTTGCTGTTTCCGGAAAGGAAGCATGGCTCGTATCGACGCCGTTGCTGCAGGACGTGCCGCACGGTGCGGGCGATCTTTTTGCGGCGCTTTTTCTTGCGGGACATCTGGCGGATTCGACACTGGTCGACGCGGTACGAACAGTCGTAGCCCGGTTGTTTCGAATCCTGGACGCAAGCCGCAACGAACAGGAGCTCCGTCTCATTTCGAAACAATGCTTGTTCCTGGAAGTTGCGGAGCCGACAGACCTGAAGTGTGAAAGCTGTGAGCATGAAAGCACTTAGTGCTTTTTCGGGTTCGGCTGCCAAGCGGTCCTCTTAACCTCGCGAAAACCAACTTGTCCGGATTTGATTGGCATTTGAATCGATTGTCATCATACCCGCACCTTAACGGCATGTAATGTTCGGACGATCGGGCGTACGAACCGTGCCCCGTGGAAGGCAATCATGTTCAAGCGGTTTCTGATCAGTCGCTCCGGCAACATCTCCATACTTTCAGCGGTGATGATGGTTGCATTTGTTGGCGTTGCCGGCCTCGCTTCCGAATACGGCAACGGGTTGTTGCACCGCGTTGAGGATCAACGCGCCGCAGATTCCGCGGCTATTGCAGGAGCGACAGTCTATTCCGAAACCAGTTCCACGTCGTCGATGGGTACGGCCGCAACCAACGCCGCCGCGCTCAACGGGGTCTCGTCGGGGTCCATAACGTCGTCGCTTGTCAGCTCACCGACGGGCGACGGGAATTCGGCGGTGGAGGTCACCGTTTCTTCGAACGCCCCGCTGTTCTTCGCGCGCCTGCTTCAACCGAGGAAATCGAGCATTGCCGTAAGGGCGACCGCCTACGCCGAAGTGATGCCGGGCAGGCCAGGTTGCATCATTGCCCTCAAGACCACCGGATCAGGTGTGACAGCGAGCGGCGGCACGGCCGTCAGTACGCAGAACTGCACCATCGCATCCAACCAGACGGTGACCTGCAGCGGGGGCGCGAGCCTCACGGCGGACTACATCTTCTACTATTCGGCCGCTCCGAGTTGCATCAATATGCACAACACCCACGGCGGCACGCCAACCGAAAAACAGATACTCACTGCGGATCCGCTCGGATCGACGTCCGAAGTCACCACCCAGATTGGCCGGCTCTCCACCGTTGAAGCAATTACGTCGCCGACAAACCCTGCCACCGTCACCGGGGTGCCGTCGCTTGCGTTTGCCGAGGCAAACAACGTCGCCATAACTGCGGCGTTGGCCTCCAAAGGGTGCACAGGCGTCTATCTCTCCCCGGTGTGGACGGTGACGTGCCCGCTCGGAGGGACATACCAGTTCGGAACGATATCGGTTTCCGGAGGCGCCACTGTCAACTTCAATACCTCCGGTTCTGCTTCGAACACGTACTATTTCACGCAGATAGCGACCGGATCGGGAACGCTGAATTTCGGACCCGGAACGTACAATGTTCCCCAGGGAATTGTGACCACGAATGGGAGCGCCGTGACGACCTTCGGCGCCGGCACGTTCAACATCGGCGCATCGAGCTCGGTGAGCTGCAACAGCTCCACGACCTACAGCATCTGCAACACAGGACCCGCGATGACGTTTGCCGGTCCGAGCAAATTTGTCATCGCCGGCGGCATTTATGCAAAGGGCAATTCAACGCTCACACTGGGTGGAAACGGTTCGACCAACAGCTACAACATTGGCAAGGCGCTTGACGGCAACAGCCTGTACATGGGCAGCGGTTCCGTGGTGTCGTTTGGCGATGCTACGGGCAGCGGCGACGTATTCCAGCTGGCCGGCAACATGAACGATCCGAATGGTGGAACATGCCTCAAAACCGGCGCCGCCGCGTACCACGACGTCAACGGGTACTTTCTTACCGCGGGAGGGAACATTCTCGGTTCCGGAATTTACACTGTGGCAAACTACGTGTCGCTCGGCGGCAGCAACGGCGGAAACGTGACCTGCTGGGGGACCTCCACCGGCGTGAGCGGCAGCAATGTCACGATGGTCATCGGCGGCAGTTCGCTCGACGCCTCGGGTCATGCGTTCTATGTCGGCGCGGGCTACAGCACCGTCACGCTCACCGCGCCGACGTTGGGAAGCACGCAAAACCTGGCCGTCATCGGCCCAACCTCGTCGGGGAATTCGGGAACTGCCGTGTTCACGGAGGGAGCGACGAACACAAGCATCTCCGGCGCGTTCTACATCCCCAATGGCGCCATTTCGCTCAGCGGCGCGGCGAGCCTTGGCAACGGCTCCGGCCAGTGCCTGGAGTTGATCGGGTCCCAGATTTCCCTGTCGGGCGGTTCTTCTTTGGGTTCGATCTGCCAAATTACGGGCGCATCGAACGACAACCCGAATCTGATAGCATTGGTGCAGTAGAATCGCGGGAATGACCGTCGCGCGCGGGTGATCAGCAGTAATCGGCTGTCCTGACCGCCCAGATGCATTCCGAATAGGCTTTGAGGATCCACTTGCGATCGGCCTTCTTGCGCCGGGAATCGTCTTCGCGGTCGAGGGAAACACCCTCGACGTCTGCGATGTGCAGAAACAGCTGATAGGCCACCTGTTCCGCAGACGAACCCTCGTCCGGCGCAGCGATAACGCGATTTGGCATTCCGGTCCCCTTTTCCTGTTTGGCTCTGTTGCCTGAAAGGAGGACGAAATGGCAAGGCGGAAGTCGCGCAACGGTGGGTTAATTCGGATTCACGCGCCTCGAAGAGAGTGCCTGTCAGGTCGTGATCCGACCCCGTAACGCCGGATTACGAATTCTCGGTTCCAACTTGAAGTTAAATTGAGAACTCCTCGCAACGGTCCCTTAGTCGCTGGTCCTTAGGATGGGTCGTGCCAAGCGGGAACGATTCCTGCTGCCTTGGACATCCCCGCCGGGTCCACACAGCCGGGTGGGGCACCAAAACCTGGGGATTGGGCGAAGGAAAATGGTTGCTCGCAACAAATTCGGTCGTGCGATGGCGCGACTTACCGCACTGCGACGGTCGACCCGCGCGAACATTTCAATGCTTTTCGCGTTTTCGCTGATTCCGATCGTGGTTGCCGTCGGCGCTGGCGTCGACCTGGCAAGATCCTTGATCGTCCGCTCGAGCGTCGCCAGTGCGCTCGACGCGGCCGGATTGGCCGTGGGCGCAACTTCGGGGCTCACCCAGGCACAAATGCAGACGCTGGCGCAACAATACTTTAATGCAAATTACACCATCGGTACGTCCTACGGCGTGCCCCAAGCCGTCAATGTCGCACTGAGTATCACCGGCGCGGGCAGCGTAATAAACACGGTGACGCTGAGCGACACGGTGCCGATGCCCACGACGTTGATGCGGCTCATCGGCATCAAGACCGTCAACGTCGGGTACACTTCGAAAGTGACCTGGGGGCAAACGAAACTCTGGGTTTCGCTCGTGCTCGACAATACCGGCTCCATGAACCAGACGGACAAGACCGGTCTCAGCAAAATCAGCGCCCTCAAGACAGCCGTGAACCAGATGTTGACGATGCTCCAGAAAGCAGCGGCCAACCCCGGCGACGTTCAGGTCGCGCTCGTCCCGTTCAGCAAGAACGTCAACGTGGGAACATCCAACGTAGCTGCGACATGGATCGATTGGACCGACTGGAACTCGGCCCCGGCCAACTCCACCCCGTCATCAAGCATCGGGCCCGGCTCGCCGTGCCCCTATTCCGTGAATACCAACGGTTACGGCTGCGCCAATAGCCCTTCGAACTGTACGAACTCACAATGCATCGTCACCACGATTCCCTCCACTGGCTCTTACGCGGGATACATCTGTCCCGGCCCGTACACGAAATTCGACACGAGCGGTCAACTCGATCATTTCTATAATGGGTGCTATACCAGCACGCTCACTGTTCCCAGCTGCAAAAGGTCATGTACCTACAGCCACACCTGGGTTGCAAACAACCACAACACATGGGGCGGCTGCATCATGGATCGGACGCAAAACTATGATGTAAACAACACGAGGCCGACCGGAACCGCAACTGATTTTCCGGCGGAAAATAACATGTCGTGTGTGCCGGCTGCTCTGATGGGATTGAATTACAATTGGTCAGCGCTGGCTGCCGAAACCAATTCCATGACGGCGAACGGCTCGACGGATCAACCGGTTGGCCTCGCATGGGGCTGGGAAGCTCAAACCCAGAACGCTCCCTTGAATGCCCCCGCTTTGCCGGCGAATACGTCGCAGATCGTCATCATTGTGAGCGACGGTTTGAATACGCAGGACCGGTGGTACGGAGACGGTACCGACCAAAGCACAAGTGTAGATGCCCGCGAGTCCCAGGTGTGCACCAACCTGAAAGCGGCGGGCGTCATAATCTATGCGGTCTATGTCGATCTTAATGGGACGCAGGGAAACTCTGCGCCCCTGCAAGCATGCGCTACCGATTCCAGCAAGTACTTCGATCTGACGACATCGGGAGAGATCATCACGACCCTGAACCAGATCGGAACGCAGATCACGCAATTGCGTGTCGTCCTGTAGGGGGTCGCCATGTCCACGAGGCTTTTCGGGATTGTGGGTAGCGCGGCGCGGCGAGTATCGGGCGGTCCGCCGGCAGGGGCGCGTGGCCCGAGCCGGGCGAGGAGATGCGCAGAATTTCTTGCGGAGAATGCCCGTGCCCTCTTGTGCCGTGGCTCGCGGTCGGGCGCCACGGCCATCGAATTCGCGGTCGTCGCACCGGCATTCATCCTGTTCATTCTCGGGCTGGTCGAGACTGGCGTTATCTATAGTTTCAACTCGAACCTTTCGAACGCCGCCAACGATGCCGCCCGCTTGTTGCGTACCGGCCAGGCGCAGAGCCAGAACATGACGAAGTCGCAGTACGTCGCGCAGGTCTGCAGTCAAATGACGGGTATGGTAAGTACAGCGACTTGCATTGCCAATCTCCAGGTCGATATGGAGGTTTCCAACAGCTTTACAGGTGCGCAATATACGAATGTGATCAACCCCGACGGAAGTCTCAACACCGCCGCCATGCAGTTCAATACGGGCAACGCCTGCGACACGGTACTTGTACGTGTCTTCTATCCCTGGTCCATCATGACGCCGTTAATGGCGCCGCTGCTGCACAACATGCCGCACGGGCAATATCTGATGACCTCGGCAGCGGCCTTTCGCAACGAACCCTTTGTGGCAGGTGCATCATGCTGAGACGTCTTCCCAATGCATGGAAATCGAATTCGGGGCTCGCCGGCATCGAGTTCGCGCTGCTTCTCCCTCTGATGGTGACGCTGCTCCTCGGGACGGTCGGCATTTGCAACGCACTTTCGGCCCGGCAAAAAGTCATCGACCTGAGCTCGAACGTCTCCGACCTCGTCGCGATGGGCACCTCGGTCAACAGCACGGACATCAGCAACGCCTACAGTGCCGGGAACGCGATCATGTATCCCTATTCATCGGCCAACACGACGATCGTGATATCCAGCCTCGTTTACTCTGCCGCCACCCAGAAGGTGACCGTTGCCTGGAGCCGCGCGCAGAACGGGACGCCCTTGTTGCAGGGTCTCGTGGTCACGCCTCCCGCCGGCGTTGTAGCAACAACGGACGGCGCGAGTGCCATTCTCGCCACCGTGACCTACCACTACACTCCGCCCCTCGGTTTTTTCGGCTCCATTCCGATGACATTTTCCTTTTACTCGCGCCCACGCGAGTCTCTGGCCGTCACGTGCAACGGCTGCTGACGCTGCAGCACGGAGGATTGCCATAGCGATTCTCGAACATCAGCTTCGAGCTGATCGTGGCTTTAAACGACGCTGATGTAGTTCATCGCGTTGCCATCGGCAGCCGTTCCGCTCTATGCGGCCCGTTTCAACAGTCTCCGATTGATCAGACATTCCGCGATCTGTACGGCATTGAGCGCGGCGCCTTTCCGCAGATTGTCCGTCACGACCCAGAGAGCAAGGCCGTGCTCTACGGTCGGATCCTTGCGAATGCGCGATACGTAGGTCGCGTCCTCCCCGGCTGCCTCGACGGGCGTCACGTAGCCGCCGTCCTCCCGTTTGTCGACGACGAGAATGCCCGGCGCTTCGCGCAGGATCGCGCGCGCCCGCTGCGCTGTGATCGGGCGCTCGAACTCTATGTTTACCGCCGCCGAATGACCGATGAATACGGGTACGCGCACGCAGGTCGCCGTCAGCTGAATGTCCGGGTCCAGAATTTTCTGGGTTTCGACCATCATCTTCCATTCCTCGGTCGTATAGCCGGAATCAAGGAACGGAAAAATGTGCGGAATCACATTGAAGGCAATCTGCTTTGGAAATTTTTCGCATTCTATCGGATCGGCAACGAACACGGCCCGCGTCTGGCGAAACAGTTCGTCCATGGCTTCCTTGCCGGCGCCGGAAACCGACTGGTAGGTGGAGACGACCACGCGCTTGATCTGTGCTTCGTCGTGCAGAGGTTTCAGCGCGACCACGACCCCTGCCGTCGAACAGTTCGGGTTGGCGACGATCCCCCTGGGAATGCCGCTCTCGAGCGCCGCCGCGTTGACTTCCGGAACGATCAGCGGAACCTGCCGGTCCATCCGCCAGCAGGACGAGTTGTCGATGACGAGCGCGCCGGCCGCGGCGATCTTCGGCGCCCACGCCTTCGCGACCGCAGATCCCGCAGACATCAACGCGATATCGGTGCCTTGAAAATCGAAATAATCGAGCGCCTTGACCTTCAGGATGCCATCGCCGAACGAAACTTCCGTGCCGACGGATCTTGTCGAGGCGAGCGCAACGACTTCGCTCGCGGGAAACGCGCGCTCGGCAAGTACGCCCAGCATTTCGCGACCGACATTCCCGGTGGCCCCGATCACTGCCACTTTGTACGCCATTCGGGCGAATCCTTTCACGTGACGCTGTTCGCGCCAGCATTACTCCAGGCTGACTACGCGGAAAAGCGGCGCGGCGCTAGTTTTTCGGTGGCCAGGTGAACATCAGCTTGGCGGACTTTCCCTGTTCGGCCTGCCATATGCTGCTTCCAAGCTGATCGGCGCCCTGCATTTTGTAGGTCGACAGATTGGCACGCGGATTGTCGTCCACGCCGAATTCGGCATGCAACGGTCCAACACCGAGTTTGGGCAGCGAAAGGGGTTGGGAGGAGCCATCATGTTCATCCCACGCCTTGAATCCCGTCGATGCCGGGGCCGGCTCATGGAACAGATGCAGCCCATTCAAATCGAGCAGAACGTGCCGGGATGGCACCGGTTTCGGGACGGCAGGCGGTCGCGCCAGGACCGGCGCAGCTGCAAAAACCATCGCGGCCAGAAAGAGATGCGCTCTTGTCATCGGCGTCACTCCCCCACTATCAGGTTATTTTTCTTGTGCTACTGCTCCGTTGCAAACTTCCCCAAGGTTAACGTCGAACTTTATGGTTTTCCCCGCAGGCCGTCCAGAGCCGGCGGAACCGGCCCGCAAAATGTTACAATGGTTAAGATTTGCCGGTCAGATCTCGGTGCGAACGTCCCAAAGCTCGGGATAGAACCGCAATCCGAGGGCTTTCTGGAGGTACGAAACGCCCGAGGTTCCGCCCGTTCCCGGCTTGGCCCCTATGATGCGTTCCACGGTCTTCATGTGGCTGTAGCGCCAGAGATGAAACCGATACTCCACATCCACCAGCTTTTCGGCGAGTTCATACAAGTCCCAATGCCTTTCGACATCGCGGTACACGAGACGCCAGGCGTCGGTCACGATCGGGTCGGGCTCGTAGGGTCCTGAAAAATCCCGCGCGAGCTTTTCCGATGGAATTACGAAACCCCTTCTCGCCAGCAAGGCCAGCGACTCGTCGTAAATGCTGGGCTCCCTCAGCGCCGAGTCGACGCGTTCGGCAATTCCAGGGTTCGACGCGAACACGGCAGCCATCTGCCTGTTCTTGTTGCCGAGGCGGAACTCGAGCATTCTGTACTGAAACGACTGAAATCCGGACGCCTTTCCGAGCGCATCACGAAAGCTCGAATAGTCGAACGGAGTCATCGTGGACAGAATCTCCCATGACTGAATGAGGTTGGATTGTACACGCGCAACACGCGCCATCATCTTGAAGGCAGGCCCGAGCTCACCACTCCGAATCTGGCGGATGGCACCGGAGATCTCGTGAAGGCAAAGCTTGATCCAGACTTCAGAGGCCTGATGTATTACGATAAACAACATCTCGTCGTGCTTGTCGGTCAGCGGGCGTTGGCACGACAGCAGCTCCTCGAGCCGCAGATAGTCACCGTACGACATCGATTCGCGAAAATCCCAGTGGACCGATTCGCCCGAGAGATCGACGGTAGACGGCGCGTTAATTTGCATTTGTTTGTTCTTGTGCAAGCGAGGGATTCCCGCGACGCATTCTTAAGCTTCGCACGATCCAACCATCGCATCGTCGCGCGAACGATGCTATAGGCTTAACGTCGGTCAACCAACTATGTGGATCAGGGGTATGGGAACGAAAACAGCCGCCGGACTGGCCTGCATGGCCGCGTTTCTCGTTGGCGCCTCCGCAATTGCGGCGCCGCGTTGCGCGAAACCCGAGGAAGTGAGCGCCATTCAGGCGGCAATGATTCAACAGGAGCTGATGGTCGCCGCGCTGACCTGCAGCGAGGTGGAACATTTCAACGCCTTCCAGACCAACTACGGCCCCGAACTGCGCGCGTCCGATGCGCGCCTTTTGAGGATGTTTCGTCGTCTCTACGGTGCCAGGCGCGGTGAGGCGGAATATCACGCCTTCAAGACGCGGCTCGCAAACCACTCGTCCATGCGCAGCATCCGCGATAACACCAGCTACTGCCGTGACGCGCGCGCCGTATTCGACGCAGCGCTCGTTCCGTCGAAACCAAAGCTGGAAGACTTCGTCGCCGGTGTCCAGGTGGTTGAAGATCCACCCGTCGGTTCGTGTCAGATGCGCGTGCGCGTCGGGCTCAACAGCGCGAACACCGTTCCTGATGTAATGCCGCGGCCGAATCCCGAGCGCGTCGCCAATCTTCAGGCCCGCTGAAAAACAGGAAGATCAGCGCGGAGTTCACCGGGGTTGCGCCTTCGCTAAAGCTTTGGCGGCCAGGCGGCGCGTGACTTGTGCGCCGAGACCCAAAGTGCGAAGGCGGAAGCGCGCGAATGCTTGACTCTGGTTCCTCCGCGTAGTCTGCGCCGAGCTTTGTGTTTTTTTTGCTCGCGTACCGCTCTTCAGCGAGACGCAAAAGAAGAAGGGCGGGCTCGCGAGAGCCCGCCCTCTGATTTCAGAGCCGGGAGGCGGTTAGCTGCCGCCGCCCAGATCGATGACGGCGCGCCGGTTCTGTGGTTCGCGCACGCCCGGACCCGTCGGTACCAGTGGGTCGTGGAAGCTCTTGCCCTCGATCGAGATCTGCGAGCCGTCCATGCCCTCGCGTACCATTTCGTCCTTGACGCTCGTCGCGCGGCGGACGGACAGCCCCTGATTGTAGCTGTCTGAGCCAACCGTGTCGGTGTGACCGGTGACCAGCACGCGTACAAAGCCGTTCGCCTTGGCCGTCTTTACGGCTTCCTCGACCACGGCCTGGGCTTCCGCCGTGAGGTTGTACTTGTCGAAGTCGAAGAAGACGATGAAGGTCTTCGTCGGCGGCGGTGGTGGCGGAGGCGGCGGTGGCGGCGGTGGGGGCGGAGGCGGTGGCGGCGGTGGCGGCGGAGGCGGTGCCGACCAGAAATAGTAGCGGATGCCGAACATCCACGCCTGCTCGCTCAGATTGCGAACCTGCCCACCTAAGCGAACAGCGCCCGGCACAAGGATGATATCGGAAGCGTAGTAACGATTTACGGAGAGCGAACGATACCGCCAATCCACCGTCAGATCGATGTTGTCGGTCAGGGAGTAATTGAAACCGGCCATCCCCTGCCACATGAAGCCCTGATTCGTTCCAGAGACCAGATTGCCACCACCGACCAGCGGAACATCGATTGCTCCGAAACCGACACCCGCGCCGGCGCCGAAGGTGAAGTCCCATCGGTCGGTAATCGGCAGATCATAGGCGGCATTGTAGAGGATCGACGTTATTTGCGCCTTGCCGCCGCTCGTGTCCGCGGTCGAGTCGACGCTGTGATGCGTATAACCCACCTCCATTTCGGCGCGAATGCGATTCGGGAAACGGAACCCGATCGATCCTTCGAGAAGAGCCGAATTCCCCGTGTGGAAATCAACAAGCGGGTGTCCGTTGCCTTGCAGCAACGGGCTCTGCGGAACCTGGATGTTGCCCAGATAGTCGAAGCCCGCTCCGAGGTTGAGATACCATCCTTGGGCGTCGTTGGCTGCTGCAGGAACGGCCAAGGCCAAGAGAGCAACTCCCGCCAGAGCCAACATTCGAGTTTTCATCGCAAACCCCCGTAAATGAATCACCGACGGGCGGGGACACACCCCACCGACGCGTCAGGGAAGACGACGCAATTTGACCGATGGCCGGGAGCAATGTCCATCGCCGCCAGCACAATAGGGTGTGGTCACTCAGGAAATCTCGGTCGCCTGTGGCTGCCCTGCAACATTCGCTAAGACGCCCTCGGGTAACGCCTCCCCCCGCCAGCAAAAGGCGTAGCGACCAGGATAAACGCGCAAACGCCCTTCGGGGCCCGGGGGAATCCCTTCGAGTGTCCCCAGAAGTTCAGTCCGCGGAACAACGTGGAACTTTCGAAGCCAGGCGCGCAGCCCCGCTGACACCAAGCCCGGCAGATTTCCGAAATCGCCGAAGTCCACAATATGCAAACGACCATGCTCCGAAAGCGCCCGGCTGGCGGCGATGAGCGCCGGACGCCAGTCGGGTATCATCGAAAGACTGTAGGAGAAGATCGCGGCTTCAAATCCCCGGCTCCCGCCGAAGAGTTCGGGCGACATTTGCTCGGCAAGACCCCGCTTCAGGACCACGCGGCGCGAGATACCGGCGCGACTGACTGCGTCGCCCGCCGTCGCGAGCATCTCGCCAGAGGCATCCAGACCGAAAAGCTGCGCTTCCGGATAGCGCCGCGCCGTCGCGATCAGGTTGCGCGCGGTGCCGCAGCCGATTTCCACAGCACGGTCTCCTGGTCGCAGATCGAGCCCTCGAATCAGGTCGTCGCGACCGACGAGGTAATAGCGACGGGTGACATTGTAGATATGCCGCTGACGGCGATAGACGCGATCCATCAGCGCGCCATGCGGGGGTTCCAGGGACACGGGCTTGCTGCTCAGACGGTGGGACGGCGGCGGTACACGTGAAAGCCGCCGTAGATGGACGAGCGGTCGTTCGCATGGAACCGGCGGCTAGCCTCTTCGAGATAGTCCCAGGGCATCAGGAGTTCTTGCGGCAGCTTGCGCGGCAGCGGCGACGCCTCGCCGGCAGTACGAAAAATCACGCGTGCATCGTTCCTGTCCGCGGTCCGGTTGATCTCGTGCCAAAGCGCCGCGAGCATGTCCGCGGTCATCCAGTCCTGCGAATCGAGCAGGACGTAGCGGTGAAGGGACGCTGGCGGCTGGGTCTGCAGAAAGTCCACAAGAGAGGCATGATGGACCTCCACCCTGTCCGTCCGGGTTCGGATCGCTTCGTACACGTCCTCGCGGAGATAGGCGGGCACGGCTTCGCGATTCTCGACATCATAGCCGCGCGCAAAGGCCTGCCAGGCAAAATAGTTGTCTGATACGGGGAAATCGCAGGCCAGCTTTTCCACCCGGCGCCGCAGCACCGAAACAGGATCCCCGTTCGAAGCGCCAACCAGCTCGTCATATTGTGCGGGCGGAATGCCGAGAGCGTAGAGCGAAACCGGAGTACGGGAAAGAAACCGAATCGATTTGTAGTCGAACAGCGGCGCAATGCTGCGCTCGAAATGGGCACGCTGTTCGTCCCGGGTGCGTGCCGTAACGAGTCCATCCAGGCGTTTGCCGTGCAATTTCGCGACGGTGTGAAGGACGCCGATGAAGCGCCCCAGGAGCCCGTAGCGATAAAGATTGCGGGCGAACATGTTGATTCTGCGCCCGTGCAGCGGAATGTACTTTTCCCAGTAGCGGCGCGTATCCGCATCGAGTCTGCGGCTCAGGAAATTGTCGTATGCGATACGGTTCGCCTTGTCGTTGGCTGACCCAAAGAACCGGAAGAAGTCCTCGTAGGAGGGAAGATTGCACAACGCCGCCAGTTTGAGGCGGGTGAGCGCCACGTGGTTTTCATTGAGATCCACGGCAATGATTTTTTCGGGTGCCGCCGCGAGATAATTGAGAATGTTGCAGCCGCCCGAAGCGATGGTGATGACGCGGTGATGCGGCCTGATTTCCAGCGCCTCCAGATCGACGTCGGGATCTTCCCATATCTGGTTGTAGACGAATCCCTTGAAGAGCAGCGTGAACAGGCGTTCAAGCGCTCCCCGTTTTGTCGTCGCGGGACGGGTGTGCGCTGCGCGTTCGAGAAGCGGATTTGCCATGGATCGTGCGGATATCGCCCGGGAATCATGCGCGTTCGTGGGTTCGCTTCTATCTAGGGCGCGCGAGCTTCGCTGCATAGCCCCATGTCGCCGGTAAGGGTGGACTGCTTGCCACGAAAATTGACACCGGATATTCACGGCCGGATGCGGGAGAACGAGTCCGGCCAATCACCGGTTGAACAGCTGGTCGCGCTGCTCGATCTCGAACCCATCGAAGAGAACATCTTTCGGGGCACGAGTCCCAGGGATCGCTTCCAGCGCGTGTTTGGCGGCCAGGTGCTCGGTCAGGCGCTCGTCGCTGCTACGCGCACCGTCGAGGCGCGCATCTGCCACTCTCTTCACGCGTATTTTCTCCTGCCGGGAGACCCAAAGGTTCCCATTCTCTACGAGGTCGACCGCAGCCGCGACGGTTCGAGCTTTAGTTCCCGGCGCGTGGTCGCGATCCAGCATGGCCGGCAGATCTTTCACATGTCGGCCTCGTTCCAGATTCCCGAAGTGGGTCCCGAACACCAGATCGATCCCCCGCTTTTGCCTGGCCCGGACGAGCTGCCGCACGAAGAGGAGCACCGCCGCAAACTCGCAGCGGGCATCCCCGAGAAATACCGCGAACACTTCCTGCGCAGGCGGCCCATCGAGGTCCGCCCGATCGACGGCGAACATTTTGTCAGCGGCGAGAAGCGGCCGCCCTTTCATGCCGTGTGGATTCGCGCAACCGGTCCGCTACCCGACGATACGGCGCTGCAACAATGCATTCTCGCCTACGCGTCCGACATGACGCTTCTCGAAACGTCGCTGCTGCCCCATGGCATCCGGTGGTTCGATGAAAACGTACAGCTGGCCAGCATCGATCACGCGATGTGGTTTCACCGCCCGTTTCGCGCCGACGAATGGCTGCTTTACGTGCAGGACAGCCCGAGCGCCTCGGGCGCGCGCGGGTTCAACCGCGGACTGGTGTATACACGCGGCGGGGTTCTCGTCGCCTCGGTCGCGCAGGAAGGGCTCGTCAGAATCCGACAGCGTTGAGACCTGGGGGCGGGGGTACAGCGTACAGGGCGTCTAGCCCGTATAGTTCACCGCCGTGGATTCCCGCGGTCGGCAGTAGAACGAATCCGACATGGGAATGGAATTGATGAAAAAACCCCCGATTGGAGAGGTATAGCTGTAACCGACCTGTACGAAGATTGCGCTTCCTCCGGCGCTGATCACGCCGGTCGGCACGGTGACCGCCGAATTGACCGGCAACGCCCTTCCGCCGTTGTAACCCTGGCTCCAGGCCACCGTGTTGGCTCCGGTCTGCGGATTGTTCACGATACTGGACACGACGATCGTGCCCGAGGCGGTAAACGGGTACATGATCGTGGTGCCCGACTGGAAAATGTCCTGCAGATCCGCACTCGAAAGCGTTGATGCCTGCGCCACGAGATCGGCGACACTCGAGGCTTCGCTCACCAGCTTCTGGCGGCACTCGAGCGCATTGCAGACCACGATGGTGCCCAGGAGAAGCACGCACAGCACAGGCGCAATGAGAGCAAACTCTACGGCGGACAGGCCGCTGCTCGATCGATAGAAGCGAAGAAACGTCAACATGATGCTCCACTCGTGTAAGGTTCATTCCGGAACGCCTGCGCCGCGGTCATCAGATACTGGCCGTGTGGCATATTCTGCAGCAAAGGCGCCATGAAAGGCGTCATGATGGTCCAGGGATAGAACACGCGCACAAGCACGATATCGCAGGCCCCGCCGGCCGCGAATTGCAGCTTGTTGGCGTTGACGGTGCCGTTGTTTCTGAGAACGTTTGCATATTGCGCGCTGGCAAACGTCGAATATGAGCGCATATCGACCAGCATGTTGCTCTTACATGATGCGCTGCTGATCAACCCCGTCATTTCCCCGCAAACGGCCGAAATGTATTGCGTCTGCGTCATCGCGTTGGTCTGTACCTGACCGGTGCGGACCATACGCGCGGTGTCGTCGGCTGCGTTCTGAAGGTTGGACTGCGCGAAAAAGATAAGGCCTGTCTCGATGATCCCGAACAGGAACAGCAACAGCACCGGTGCAATCATCGCAAACTGAATCGCTGCGGAGCCGGAACAACTGTCCGATCGCCGGCTCCGGCGCCTTGCGGCCGGCGCCCATACCCAGGCTTGCGTCATTCTGGAGCCCTTCGAAACCTAATGGATCGATTAACCTGCGATTAGGTTTCTGCGAAGCGAAAACCGCCGGTTTCGTGAATATTCGATTAATCCGTACAATTCCAATTGTAGTTGTTCCGAATTGGCACAGAGCCGGCGCGTTAAAGTTTGCTTTACCAATTGCCGAATTTTCGCAAGCATTTTAATCGAGATTGAGGCAATCAACGGACGTGTCGGTCGGGATGTTTCCATGCATCTGCCCAATTCTCTGGCTGCGGGGATTTCCCGTGGTTCCCGCCTCATCCGCTGCAGTCGCGCGAATGCGGCAGTAATCGTTGCGCTTGCGCTCGTTCCCGTCACGCTCGCCGCTGGGGCCGGCCTCGACTATGGTCGGGCTCTGATGGTCCGTACACGGCTTGCGGAAGCATTGGACGCGGCGGCGCTGGCGGTGGGCGCAACCAAGGGCCTCAATCAAAACCAGGTGCAGTCGCTGGCGCAGAATTATTTCAGCGCCAATTACAATGTAGCGACTTCCTTCGGCATTCCGGGAAACGTCACGGTGGTTTCGGGCACGAACACCATCACGCTTTCGGACAATGTGCCGGTTCCGACCGTTCTCATGCAGTTGGCCGGCATCAGGACCATGAATGTGTCCTATTCATCGCAGGTCACCTGGGGCCAGCCGAAGCTGTGGCTGAGCCTGGTGCTCGACAACACGGGCTCGATGACCCAAAGGGACCAGTCGGGCGAAAGCAAGATCGCCGCGCTGAAAACGGCCGTTTCGGACTTGCTCCAGCAACTTAACCAGGCGGCGCAGAATCCGGGCGATGTCATGGTGTCCATCGTGCCGTTCACCACCGGCGTGAATGTCGGAACCGGCAACGCGGGCGCGAGCTGGCTGACGTTTTCTCCCTGGGATGCCGTTGGCTCCGGCGACGGCCATTACGTGAACGGTGCCGGACAGTCATGCACGGCTGGTACGCCTGGATGCAGTTGGGTGCCGTACGATCCCACGCACAGAACGTGGAGCGGTTGCGTGATGGACCGCAACCAGAATAACGATGTGAGCAACACGGCCCCCACGAGCACACGGACGGATTTTCCAGCGGCGCCGCCTCATCTGTACAGTCACACGCCTGCCAACACGTGGAGTCTCACCTGCCCGGAACAGATGATGCCCCTCACGGACGTTCTGTCTGCCTCCGGATACAATCAGCTTGGCACCGAAGTGACCGGTATGACCGCAGGGGGCACAACGGATCAGCCGGTCGGCCTCGAAATGGGATGGATGACCCTGACGAACAGCGCGCCTTTCAATCCCGGAAACATGCCCTCGGATACAACGCCGATCGTGATCATCGTCAGCGACGGTCTCAACACGCAGGACCGCTGGACAGGCGACGGCAACAACGAGGACACGAGCACCGACGCACGCGAGGCACTCGTCTGCTCGAATATGAAGGCTGCCGGCATCACAATCTACACGGTTTACGTCGACCTGAACGGCACCCAAGGGAATTCCGCACCCCTTCAGAACTGCGCGAGCACCCCCGAAGACTATTTCGATCTGACCACCTCCAATGAAATCATCACAACGCTGAATCAGATTACCGCACAGATCATCCAGCTGCACGTCTCGAAATAGGAACCGGGCGACCGAGAATCACACGCGCGGGCGCGGATTCCCGGGCTCGTCCGCAAAACAGGTATTTGCGGACCCGGAGAAACACCCCCCACTTTGTTTGCGTCGGCGCAACCGCATCCCCGATAGTAAATCGACGACAGAGTGACCCTGCGCCAGGCAACCAACAGCGAAAATGTGTACGAACGTGACCGGGTCGTTTACACACTGGCAACAAATCGGCCTGCCGGAGCGCCTTCGTTCACCAGGCGTCCAACTGTCAGCGGCGCGACAGCGAAGCAGAATGGGGAACGATTACAGCGGGTTGTGGCGCGGCCGAATCCGATTGCGCCGCAATTCAAATTTAACTCGCATTTTTTCTTGTTTTGCCGAAACTTCGCACGGTTGCAGACAACGCCTGTTAAACGAAGGGGGCCAATGTTGTTGGGGGCGAAATTCGCCTTCGTCAATGCAGCGACGATTCTAATTTGGCAATCAGAGGCATTCCATGATCCAGGATAATCTGGCCACGTCGATGTCTATTCTCCCCATTCCTTCGTGCGGCGAGCAGGTCGCGCCGGGCCATGGATTTCACTTTGACACACGTCTCCTGTTCCAGATTGATCTGACTCTAGAGGCACCATCCTGCTATCCGACGTGAGGCGAAGGTGACCGCTGTACATAGCTGTTCGTCGTACTCCCCACCCCTTCACGAGAGGTGGCCCGTGCCCGACAGGACCGACAATCGAAGCCAATCGTCCGCTGATCGGAACCCTCTGTCCACGATCAGGGATTGGACAGGCGTTGTCCTGGTCGGGCTCCTGATCTTTTCGATCCTCCTGGCGATAGCCGGATTTGTTGCGTCGTATGACGGGCGGCGGAAATTGGCAGCCTTCGAGTCGGACGGTCGCACCGCCATCGGCACGATTACCAGCAGATATGTACGCAGTGGTGAACAGGCGTACTGGACCAGGACTTTTCACGGCGACGACCAGGCGTACTGGGTCAGTCTCTGCTTCAGCATGCAGGACAAGCGGGATCACTGCGGCGCGATCAGCCTGCCAGGCAGGACTTTCGACAGCCTGCGCGTTGGCAGTCCGCTCAAGGTTACCTATGTGCCCTGGAATCCGGACTGGTTCTACGTGGGCGACGAGGTTCCGGCCGACCGCGATTCCGATGCCTTCACGCGCATGTTCAAGTTGTGCACGATAGCGGCTCTCCTACTCATTATAGTACTCGCAGCGATGGTGTTCTGGCAGCACGAGGACGGCACGGCCGGACACACCGATGCATACCAAGCCAATGGCATCGCGTCCCATTTCCGACAGCGACACGGCTACGGCAGGCGCCGGAGACCCGGGTAATTGGTCAAGGGATGCAGGCGGGACGGGTCGTCACGGCCTGTCGATGGCCAGGGCGGAATTCCGCCGCGCGTGCTGACGATTTGCTAACCCTGTCCGACTGCCGTTCGTCTATTCGGGAAGCAATTTTTAATTGCGTCTTTTATTGATCCCCCCCGAGGCCGAATTCCGTGAGATTTTCACGATCGGGATAACCCACCGTTAGTATCGCTGCACGCATAAGGCATCACCCAACCTCTCGGAGGGAGCCCTATGTTCGTCAGATTTCTTCGCGATCAGCGCGGCAACTTCACGGTCCTTTCTGCCGTCATGATGGTGTCCCTCGCCGGCGTGGCGGGCCTCGTCGCCGACTACGGCAATGGCCTGTACAGCCGCATGGAGGATCAGCGCATCGCGGACACGGCCGCCGTCGCCGGAGCCCGCGTGTACGATGAAACGTCGTCGTCCTCCGCCGCCACGACGGCCGTCGACAACGTGGCCGCCCTCAACGGTGTATCGTCAAACCTGGTCAGCGAAAGCATCGTGAGTTCCCCGACCGGCGACGGCAATCAGGCCGTGTCGGTGAGCATCAGGTCGGCGCCGGCGCTGACTTTTTCTCGCCTTCTGATGCATGGCCCCAGCATCGCCCAAACCTTGACTGTCGGCGCGAGCGCCTTTGCGGAGATGAAACCCGGCGGCGCCGGCTGCGTAATCGCCCTCAGCCCGAACGGTACCGGTGTAACGCTCACCGGCAGCGGCAACATTTCGGCGGCAAATTGCGCCGTCGCATCCAACCAGACGATCAATTGCCACAGCAGCTCGAATCCAATCGTCACGCGGTATGTCTACTACGACACGTCCTCGCTGAATTGCGGCAGCAATGCCAACAAGGACAACTGGATCACGGCACCTGCGGGATACACGCTCAGCGAAGCCGAGACCAGCACCCAGGATCCGCTCGCAGGCACGTCGGAAGTGCTCGGGCAGACCGGCAGGCTGTCGACGGTTGAGGCGATTACGTCGCCCTCCGCGCCAACCGTTCCTTCCGGTACCAGTCTCGCGTTCACATCCTCCAACAGCTCGACGATCACGTCTGCCCTGACCGCGCAGGGTTGTACGGGTTCATACGCTTCATCGACATCGACCTGGACAGTCAGCTGCGGCACCAGCATGGGCGCTGGTACCTATACCTTCGGTACCCTCTCGGTGGCGTCAGGCACGACCGTCAACTTCAACGTCGGCGGCTCGTCGCTTGCTACGTACAATTTCGCCCAGGTCAGCAGCGGCGGCGGAAAGTTCAATTTCGGTCCGGGGACCTACAATATCGCGCAGGGAATCCTGACCACGAACGGCAGCAGCAGCATCGCGATGACCTTTGGCGCAGGAACCTACAAGATCGGCTACCCGTCGTCGTCAACAGCATGCAACAGCTCCTATTACTACAGCATCTGCTGGGGCGCCGGCTCGCTGACCTTTGCCGGCCCCAGCACCTTCGTGCTCGCGGGTGGCATTTACGTGAAAGCCAGCACCAGCGTGACCATGGGCAGCAGCGGCACGACGAACAGCTTCAACATCGGCAAGGCCCATGACAACAACAGTCTGACCATGGGTGGCAGCGCTGTTGCGACACTGGGCGACACGACGAACGGCAGCAACACCTTCCAGATGGCCGGCAACATCAATCTTTCGAGTGGCGGCATCTGCATGAAAATCGGAGCAGCACCGCAACACGACATCAACGGCTACTTCCTCACCGCGGGCGGCAACGTTCTCGGGTCCGGCGTGTACACCGTGAGCCAGTATGTCTCGCTCGGCGGCAGCAACGGCGGCGACGTGACGTGCTGGGGCAGCGATACGGGTGTGAATGCTTCCGGGGTGACCTTTGTGGTCGGCGGCACGACGCTCGACGGCTCGGGGCACGCGTGGTACGTCGGAGCGGGCTACTCCAATGTCACCATCACGGCGCCCACATCCGGCACCACCCAGGGGCTGGCCGTGATCGGCCCCACGACGTCCACCAACACGGGGACGGCGCTGTTCACCGAAGGCTCGACGAACAACAGCATCTCCGGCGCGTTCTATTTTCCCTATGGCTCCATCACCCAGAACGGTGCCTCAGGCATCAATACCGGCAGCGGCACCGGCAATTGCCTTGAGATGATCGCCTATCAGGTGAGCATCACCAATGGCGGTGCGATGGCGTCGAGCTGCAACATTCCCGGCGTGGGAACATCCGGCGCCTCCGGTCTGGTATCGCTGGTGCAATAAGGCGAGGGCGGCGGGGCGACGATGCATCCTATCCTGCGCAGGCTGCTTGCGGCCAAGAGAGCGAACTCGGGCATCGCCGCCGTCGAGTTCGCGTTCATTGTGCCCATCTTCCTGGTACTGTTTGCCGGAATCGCAGATGTGTCCCAGATGCTCTACGCCTATTACGAGCTGGATCAGGCAGTAGCGGCGGGGTCACAATACGCCGTCCTTAACGCCGCGAACGTGACGTCGACGACCGGCGCCGCGCTGGCCAGTTCGATCGCCACAGTGGTCGAAAACGCAAATGGATCAGCCTGGACGAACGATACCGTGGTCGTGAATAACGGACCCACCGTGACCGTCACCAACGGAACGGCCAGTTCCAGCGGTACCGCCGCCAACGCCGACAAATATTATTGCATCACCGGGTCCCAGGGGAGTTGGACCTGGGGAACCGCTTACACGAGCCAGAGCAGTTGCAGCCCCAGCGGCACGGCCGGCAAATATGTAACAATCACCGCAAGCTACAGTTACGTGCCGCTCGTCGGGATCTATCATGTTTTCACCAACAGCACGCTCCATCAGAGCGCCGCGGTGCGCGTGCAATGACGGGCACACGAAAAAATGGGTTCTTGCGCTGCGCCCGCGGGACGGCGGCGATCGAATTCGCAATGTTGGCCGTACCGTTTCTCGCCCTCGCGCTCGGGGTTGTTGAATTCGGGCGCGCTTGCTGGACGCTTGAGGCCCTTCAGGAAAGCGCCGTCCAGGGCGCGCGCTGCATCGGCGTTCATGAAACCGGCTGCTATTCGAGCGGTTCGTACAGCTCCACCGGCACCCAATCCTACGTCCGGACCGTGGCCAACGGTTGGGGCATAAACTTGCCGACTGCCGACATCACGCCAACTCAAAGTACCACGTGCGGGACCGTCGCAGGCTTTTCGCAGGTCCAGATCTCGTATACGTTCGGCACCGTCGTCGGGTTGCTTATTCCCTCCCTGCGCAACGAAACCTTCAACGTCGCCTCCTGCTTCCCCCTCAATCCCTGACGGAGCAGACCCTGCGCGGGCGCTTCGCCGCGCGGTTGTCCCGAACCGGGCCAAATTTCAAGAAAATGGCGGCACTCGCGTAACGTCTTTATCGAACGGCGCAAAACACCTTTAAGCAATAACGAACAACTCTTCGGTACTGTTTCGGCCAAGGAGTGCGAACGTTGATTCACCGCACCAAGAGCCGGGCGCCGTCCCTTCTTCTCGACTATTCCGAGACGCTGGGCTTCATGCGCTTCCGCCGTCAGTCGGAGCTCGCGTTGAAGGCCGGAAGGCTGGAAGCCGAACTCGCCAACCGCTCCAAATCCGAATTCCTGGCCAATATGAGCCACGAGCTGCGCACACCGCTCAACGCGATCATCGGCTTCTCAGAACTCATCCAGCACCTCGATGGGCGCAACCCCGTGAAAAGCGTGGAATACGCGGGGAATATTTCCGATGCCGGGCGACACCTGCTCGCCATAATCTCCGATATTCTGGATATTTCGAAAATTGAAAGCGGGACATCGGTCCCCCAATTCGAGACGTGCAATATCGCCGAGCTGGTCGAAGCGAGTGTGCTGCTCCTGCGCGAGCGGATTGATTCGAAGCGGCAAAGTCTGTCCGTGCAAATGGCTTCCGATCTTCCGCTGCTACAGGTGGATCCGCGGCGTATCCGGCAGATCGTGATCAACCTGCTGACGAATGCAAACAAGTTCACGCCCGATCAGGGACGCATCGCAGTCGCGGCACGCCGTACGGCTGAAGGGGGCATTGCGGTGTCGGTCGCCGATACCGGCCCAGGCATGACCGCCGAAGAACTGCAGATTGCGGTCAAGCCTTTTGGCCAGATCCGTACCGGCCATATGGAAACCCATGGCGGCGTCGGCCTGGGTCTGCCGATCACCATCGCGCTGGCAAGACAGCATGGCGGCGATCTCGGATTTGAAAGTGCCCCGGGCGTCGGTACAACGACTACCCTCTATCTGCCAGCTTCTCCCCCCGATGCGACCCGCAGGTTTCGTCCCGCCGACCCCGTCGGCGGCAAACCGTCGGTCGCTGCTCCACGGATGTCGCCATGAGCCACCCGGCCCTGAAAAATGTCTCCGAGCCGCTCCCGAACGCAAAGCCTGTCGCGATGGAGATACTCGGTCACATCGTCTCGGTGACCGGTCCCCGCGCGGTAGCCCTCCTCTTACCATCGACGCATCTGGGGGAGCGCTGCGAACGCCAAAGAGTACAAATCGGCGCGTTTCTCAAAATCCGGACTCCGCGCTGTGCGGTACTCGGACTCGTGACGGGCCTGAGCACGCCATTGCCGACGATGGACAGGGAGGAAAACGGCGTCGAGCTGGTCGAACTCAATCTTGTGGGCGAGATCGCGCGCAGCCAGGCCGGTCCGTCGTTCAGGCGTGGCGTAGCGAATCCCCCGACCATCGGCGATCCACTTGTAACGGCGGATCACGCGGATCTCACGTCCGTCTTCGCTCCGCCGGCCGTAGCGACCGTCAAGGTGGGATCGTTGTATCAGGATTCGACGGTGGATGCCCGCCTTCTCGTCGACGACCTGCTTTCGAAACACCTTGTGATCACCGGAAGTACCGGGTCCGGGAAATCCTGCGCGCTCACCTGCATCCTTCGGCGCATTTTGGACGAACACCGGCATGCCCACGTTGTCGTGCTTGATATCCACAACGAATACAGGACAGCCTTCGACGCAGGTGTCGAAGCAATCAATCTCGGCAATTTCAGCCTGCCGTTCTGGTTGCTCAATTTCCAGGAACTCAGCGCTGCGCTGACGTCCGACGAACACCGCGACGCGGAGGCCGAAATCCTGAGCGAAGGCGTCGTCTTCGCACGCCGGCGTTACACGGAGCCGGCTGCAGGACGGGGCACGCTTCTGCGTCGTGCCGCCGAGACCGTTTCCATGACCGTGGAAACGCCGACGCCGTTCCGGCTGTCGGACGTCATCGCCTATATCGACGAGCAGCTGGGAAAATTCGAGCGCGCCCAGCTCGCGCTGCCCTATCGCAGGCTAAAGGCCCGCATCGAGATAATGATCGCCGACCAACGCTACAGTTTCATGTTCGGCAGCCTCACTGTACAGGATACGATGAGTGAAATCCTCGGCCGCCTTTTTCGGGTGCCCGGCGAGGGCAAGCCGATCTCGGTGCTCGACCTTTCGACGGTACCCGCAGAGATCCTGGACGTCGTGGTTTCGGTGATTTCCCGCCTGGCCTTCGACGTCGGCGTCTGGAGCAAGGGGCGCGTTCCCATCCTTCTCGTGTGTGAGGAAGCCCATCGCTACGCCCCCTCTCCGGAGAATGCCCAATTCGCCCCGACGCGACAGGCGCTTGGCCGCATTGCGAAGGAGGGGCGCAAGTACGGCGTATCGCTCGCTCTTGTCACACAACGACCATCTGAACTCGATCCCACGATTCTGTCGCAATGCAGCACGACCATTGCGCTTCGCCTCTCGAACGAGCGCGATCAACAGGTCATGCGCTCCGCGTCGCACGAGGGCATTACCGATCTGCTGGACTTTCTGCCGATGCTGGGCGATCGCGAAGCAATCATCCTGGGCCAGGGCGTCTCGATGCCCATGCGAATCCTGTTCGACGATCTCAACCGCGACACGGTTCCCCACAACCTCAACGCCAGCTTTTCGCGGTCCTGGAAATCACCAGGTCTGCAGCGTCAGGAACTCGAATCGATCATCTCTCGTTGGCGACAGACTGGCCGCGAGAAGACGGAACCGGCCGCCGGCGGCGACGACCGCGTGTAGCGGCTGAGCAGCCGCGCAATTTTCTTTGTGCAGCTTCGCGGCTCCTGTGGTTCACCTCTTGATTCTAGGGTTGCTGCGGGCGTAGCGCAGCTTCGATCCGGACTCTGAGCGCGTTCCAGTTCTTCAGTACAGACGCGAGCGCCGCATTGCGCTTGCGGAAGCCGCTCTCTGCGTCGGGCGAGGGTGCGCCGTCAGCGCTGTCGACGGCATCGGCCAGTCCATCGAGATCACCGGACACGTCGTGCAGTGTCCCCCACTCATGTTCGGGTTCGGGAGCCGCCCAGCGCGGCTCGTCCGCGACAAAACCCGCAAGCTGCACAAGCTGACGATCGAGATTCGCGAGCGCCGCGCGGCGGTCTCCGCCAGCGGCGGCCTCGGCCTTCGTGAGCTTCCCGTGCAGGCTTTCCGCGTCACGCATGGCCTTGTGTGCATCCGCGCGCGCACTTTCAACCTCCTTGGCCAATGCATATTGGGCCGCGTAGGCGTCCGGGCTCGCCTGCACCCGCGGATCGGGCTTCAGCTCGAGAGTCTGGCGAAATGTCCTGCCGCCCACGTTCAGCGCGACAGTATAGCGGCCCGGTGGCGCCCAAACGCCCTTCGCCTCATGTTCCCCGCCTTCCGACAAGCCGGAGGCGGCGGCGTAATGCATATCCCAAACAAAGCGATGCTGACCGGGTGACGCGCGAAGCGGCAGTCGTTGTGCGATCCATTCCGGCGCGATCTTGAGTTTGGAAGGAACCGGCGGCGGACTCTTGTCCGCACTCGAGTAATGGCGGACCACCGCGCCGGACGCGTCCAGGATTTCGAGCTGTACGGGGCCCTGAACCTGCGACGGAAGAACGTAGTCGATGATCGCCCCGTTCGGCGGATTGGCTGCCATCGGTTCGTCTTTCGGCATCGGCGTGCCCGTGAATGTCGGCGGCCGGAAGCGGACTTGAGCCGTCGGGGGCAAGAGACGCGGGCCGGGGCTCGCGTCCCGCGCCAACACACGAAGCGGCGCGATGTCGTCGAGAATGTAGAATCCGCGACCGTGCGTGGCGATGACGAGATCGTCCCCATGAACGACAATGTCGCGCACGGAGGTCGGCGGCAGGCCGTTGTCGAGCGGCTGCCACGAGGCTCCGTCATCGAATGAGGCGAAAAAGCTGCGCTCGGTCCCGGCAAAAATCAGGCCGCGCTGTACCGCATCCTCCCGTACCACATTGACGGTATTGAGCGTGCCATCGCGAGCGAGGCCGTTGGTGATCGGAGTCCACGTCGTTCCCCCGTCACGCGTCCGATAGATGTACGGCGCGAAATCGTCGAGGCGGTGGCGATCGACGGCGATATAAGCCGTGCCGGCATCGAAATGCGATGCTTCGATGATGCCGATCTTTGACCACGGCGCCAGATTTTTCGGCGTAACATCCTGCCAGTGCGCACCGCCATCCGCCGTTCGCCAGACGAGACCGTCGTCGGTTCCGGCCCAGATCGCCCGCGCGTCGAGCGGAGACGGCGCAATCGCGTACACGACTCCGCGCCGTTTGCCCACGAACTCGCGATCCGCTGCGGTCGCCGCATCGAGGTTTGGTGGCACACCCGGATCCGCGCGTGTCAGGTCCGGACTGATCGGCTGCCAATGCGCGCCGTTATCGGACGTGCGAAAAATACGCTGGTTCGCAAAATAGAGCGCGTGGTCGCGCGGCCCGAACACGAGCGGCAATGTCCAGGTGCGCCGGTAACGGTCGGGCCAGGCGAGCGTAGGATCAATGTCGCGCGTCTGGTCGGTGCGACGGTCGAGCCGTTCGACACGTCCCCCATAGATGACATCGGGATCATCGGGGTCGGGTGCGATATTGTCGCTTTCCCCGCCGGCGGTGATTTCGTGGAATTGCGGCATGGCGATTCCGTCGATGCTGCCCGTGCGACTCGGCACGCCGGCGGCGCCGGAGTCCTGCTGTGCGCCGTACACAAAATAGGGAAAGCGGTTATCGGTCGCCACATGATAGAACTGGCCGGTCGGCTGATTGTACCATGAACTCCAGGTTGCGCCGCCATTGAGCGTCACCTGCGCGCCCTGATCCGAACCCAGGATTCGCCGATCGGGATTTGCCGGATCGATCCACAGCGAATGAAAATCGTCGCCGGTCTGATCGCCCTTGATCGGAACAAAGTTCCGGCCGCCATCCGTCGAGCGCAGAACCACGGTGTCGGAGACGTAAACTTCGTCGGCGTTCTTCGGATTGACCGTGATGCCGCTGAAGTACCAGCCGCGGTCCCAGATTCGCGAGTCGCCCGTCGTACGAATCCAGTGCGCGCCGTCGTCGTCCGAGCGGAAGAGTCCGCCGTCCTTCGCATCGATCAGCGCGAAGAGGCGCCCGGGACGGCTCTGGGCAGCCGCCAGGCCGATGCGACCCGGTGAAGACGGCAGAACGGCAGTCTCGATTTTCGTCCAGCTGTTGCCGTTGTCGGTGGACTTGTACAATCCCCCGCCCGGACCGTTCGACGGAGCATACACGTTCCAGGGCGGGCGCCGCGTCTGCCACAGCGCGGCATAGATGACATCCGGATTTCCCGGGCGAAAAGCCAGATCGATCGCGCCGGTATCCGCATCCTTGTACAGTGTCTTCGTCCAATGGTGGCCGCCGTCGGTCGACCGGAAGACGCCGCGTTCCCAATTGGCTCCGTACGGATGCCCCAGCGCCGCCACCAGCACCACATCGGGGTTGCGCGGATCGACCAGGATTTTTCCGATCTGCTGCGTGTCGGAGAGGCCGATGGGCCGCCAATGCGCCCCGCCATCATCCGAGCGGAACATGCCGATGCCCTGAGCGATATCCGAGCGCATGTCGGCTTCGCCGGTCCCGACATAGATGACTCTCGGATTTGAGGGGGCGATCGCTATGGCGCCGATCGAGCCCACGCCCGCCCTGTCGAATATGGGCGACCAGGTGCGGCCGGCATCGCGGGTTTCCCACACGCCGCCGTTGACCGCTCCGAAGTAGAAATGCAGCGGATCGGAAGCAACGCCGGTGACCGCGAGCACGCGTCCGCCGCGGAACGGGCCAATCGAGCGCCACCTCATATCCTGGAACAGCTGTGGATCAACGGCGGCTCCGGCAACCGTGCCGCCGAGCACGAAGAGGAGAATGCCCGCAGCAAACGGACGGAAACAGGAATTCACACGGATACCCATTGCGCCGGTTGGACCCATTGCGGTCTACTTTCCCGGCTGGCGAGGAGCAAGCGATGTCCATCGAACCCAAGCGCGGGGGATTCGGACCACAATCCCGCAACGTGTTCGGCGGACCGCTCGAAAACTGCTCGACGTCGCCCATGACGGGTTTCTTTCGGAACGGCTGCTGCGACACGAGCAGGGAGGACTTGGGCAGCCACACCGTTTGCGTAGTGGTAACCGAGGCGTTCCTCGCCTTCTCCAAATCGCGGGGCAACGACCTCTCGACCCCGGTTCCGTCGTTCGGATTTCCCGGCCTGAAGGAAGGCGATCGCTGGTGCCTGTGTGCGCCGCGCTGGCAGGAGGCCTTCGAGGCGGGAGAGGCGCCGCGCGTGGTACTGCGCGCCACCCACGAAGCCGCGCTCGAGTATTGCGAGCTTGCGGATTTGAAACGGCACGCGATCGACCTTTCCTGACGCTTCTGGCGAAGGTGTGTTCCATGGTGACCAGGGATATTGTGTACGACGTCGATGGAACGAGGCTGACCGGCTACCTTGCGGACGACGAAACGCGCGGCCCCGGTCGGCCGGGAATTCTGGTCGTACACCAGGGCCGCGGCCTCGCCGAGCACACACGGGAACGCGCACGCATGCTGGCCACGCTCGGTTATGTGGCGTTTGCGCTCGACATGTTCGGCGAAACGCCGACGGACATGCAACACGCGATGAAACTCATGCAACGACTGGCTGAAAACCCCGCGCTGTTGCGGAGCCGCGCGCTGGCCGGACTGGACCAACTCAAAGAGCAAACGAACGTCGATTCAAACCGACTGGCGGCGATCGGTTACTGTTTCGGCGGCGTCGTGGTGCTCGAATTGGCGCGGCTCGATATCGGGCTTGCTGCCGTTGCGGCGTTTCATCCCGCCTTGACCAATCTTCCCGAACGCGATGACCGTCCGATCGCCTGCAAGGTAATGGTCTGCGCAGGCGACGAAGACCCGCTCATCCCCGTCGCCTCGCGCGAGCAGTTCGCGGGCATGATGCGCGCCGCGGGCGCCGATTGGCAGTTCCTCCTGTACAGCGGTGCCGGACACAGCTTCACGGATAAAGATGTCGATCGCCTGGGCATGAGCGGGTTCTCCTATCATGCCCCGACCGACCGCCGGTCATGGGCGGCTCTGCGGGAATTGCTGGACGAAGCGTTCGCGCCCTGACCCGGCGCTCAGTGCGGATACAGGTGAACGTCGTAATACCCCTTGAAGAAACCATAGCCGTTCACGGAATCGACGCTGTACGTCTCGTATCCAGGGTGCTGGAATACCGCGTGCACCGCGAGGGCCGGCGTATCGGTCAGGTGGCGAAGGATCGGCTTGTCGTCCCCCAGCAGCGGCGGCAGGGCAACGATGCCGTCCCGATCGGAGTATGCCGTGACGATCTGCGGGGTGTCCCGCGACACCAGCGTCACCCGCACGCCATCGATCGGCAGTTTTGTCACGCCGTCGACGACACGCGTGTGCAAGGGCGGCGCCAGAGCGACGGGCTCACTCTCGCAGCCGGCGATGAAGAGCGCGCAAAAACCGGCCGCTGCCAATCGCAGGCAAATGCCTGCACGGTCAAACCTGGATGGAGGCTTCATGGACGATCCCTCGGACCTGTCTAACGCATATCAAAGGATGATGGGTGCATCGGACCCTGGGGGCAATTCACGTTACCGCGGCGCGGGTCCCGAACCGCGCGTCGCGCCAGCTGCCGTCGCTCATGACGTTGGCGAGACAGTCGACCGCGTCCCAGGCGTCCACGTAACGCGTATATAGCGGCGGGAAGCCAAAGCGCAGAACATCGGGCGCACGGAAGTCCCCTATCACACCGCGCGCGATGAGTGCCTGAACGATCTCGTATCCGTGGGCGTGGCGAAGGCTGATCTGGCTGCCACGCCGCTCCGCTTCGCGCGGGCACGCGATTTCGAATCCGCAACCGGCACAGCGCTCTTCGACGAGCGAAAGGAACAGGTCGCCCAGGCGCATCGACTTGGCGCGCACATCGGCCATGGCAACGCCGTCGAAGGTGGCCACAGCTTCTGCAAGCGCCGCCATGCTCAAAACGGCCGGCGTGCCGCAGAGATATTGCGCGATTCCCGAAGCGGGCGCGTAGCCGTCCACGAAAGCGAACGGCGCGGTATGCCCCATCCAGCCGCTCAACGGCTGGCGCAAATTCTCGTGATGGCGGCTCGCGACGTACAGAAACGCCGGCGCTCCGGGTCCCCCGTTCAGATATTTGTAGCCGCAGCCGACGGCGAGATCGACGTCGTCACGATCGAGGAACAGTTCCATTGCTCCGGCGCTGTGACTGAGGTCCCACAGGACAAGCGCGCCATGTGCGTGCGCCGCCCTGGTGAGCGCCTGCATGTCGTGAATCTCGCCTGTCTTGTAATGCGCATGCGTCAGCACGAGAAGCGCGACATCGTTCGAGAGATTGCGCGCGATCCTGTCGCGCTCGACCAGCCTGAGCGTCAGCGCGCCGGCGAGAAGATTCTCGAGCCCTTGCAGCACATAGAGATCGGTCGGGAAATTGCCGCGCTCGGAGAGCACGACACACCTCGGCGTCTGGGCCCGAACGGCAGCCGCAGCCAGCTTGAACAGATTGACGGATGTCGAGTCCGCGACGATCACTTCGTCCGCCGCCGCGCCGATCAACCCCGCAATCTGCGCGCCGACGCGGGCGGGAAGCGATATCCAGCCGTTCGTGTTCCAGCTCCGAATGAGATCGCTGCCCCATTCGCGCGCAACCACATCGGCGAGTCTGCGCGGCACGGTCGCCGGCAGCGCGCCCAGCGAATTGCCGTCAAGATAGACAACGCCGTCCGGCAGAATGAAGCGCTCGCGCGCGTGCGCAAGCGGATCCGCACAGTCCATCGCGTTACAGGCTTCACGCGTGACGGGAACGCCACCCATGGAAAGCCGCGCGTGCGCTCCCAAGCCTAATCATCACCGCCGTCGTTGTCCCGCGACCGACGGCCGCCGCGCTGGCCAACCGCCGCCTTGCAGGCGTCGGACAGTTTGTCCATGTTCTCCTTGAGGCAGCGGCGCTTCCTCTCGGCGTTGGCGCAATATTTCTGGATGTCGTCGGCGCACACGGCGCGAATCTTCTGACGCCCGCCGCCCGCAAATTTCTCGTGTGTCTGCCGCTCGTGCCCCTGCTGGGCGTTCTGTTTCTGACAGCCGGCCACCAGAAATACCGGGATCAGAAGAACCACGGCTGCACGCCTCACAGCGTTGCTGTTCAGTCTCATGACATATTCTCCCTCTCCGCAGTCCCGGACGGACTCCGGCTATTCCCAATGCTGTACAAGATATGGCTTGCTGCCGCCGCCGGTCATCAGCAGGACGACGCGCCTGGTTTCGTGACGGTTCATGTAACTTGCGTCGACATCGACCTCGAAGACCCGACCCGAGAGATCCGTGGCGGACTCGATAATGGCGCTTCCCTGGGTTTTCGGCGCGGTTCCCAATCCCGCCTGCACCGATCCCGCGTGCTGGGCCATGATCCTTTGTACCTGCGTCGGGTTCCCGGGATAAAGCGCATTGAGCACGACCTGCGGCGCCACGTCCTCGTCCGGACTGTCGTTCTTCGAATAGACCGTCACGGCAGGTCGAACGCGGGCGTAAAGCGCAGGAGTCATGCCGAGCACGAGCCTCAATTCGGAGACCGACTGAAAGTCGGCATGGCGCGGCCGCCACGGAAGGCCCGCCGTCCCATAGTCCGCGTCGGTTCCTCCATGCAGCGTATGCGAATCGTCGCTGGTCGGGTCGCTCCGCCACTCGACAATGCGATCGGCGAGCATGGCGGCGTGGTTTGCATCCATGCCCATCGCCTGGAAAAGCGGTTCCATCGTATCGTCATCGGCTTCATTGAGGTCAAACTTTCCGTCTTCGTCCTGAATCGTAATGGTCATCGGAACGCCGTCATAGGTGTACGTGTACGGGTAGCCGTCGACGCGCCAGCGCTGGTCGACGCGGTTGTCGTCAAGTGCGAGAACCGCGCGCGCAACACCCGCGTCGAGGTCGTTCTCCAGATGCGCACGGGCAAGAGCGCGGCGCTCCGTGCGAACGGAGGTTACCGTAAGATCCTGGGTGGCGGCCGCCATCATGCCGAGCATCGCCGTCGTCCAGAGCACGGAAATGAGCGCCCAGCCGCGCTGGCTCTTTCGCCTGGAGGCGGCGCGGGTGTCAGTGCTCTTGTTCGAAGAGCGGCTGAACTTCGGGAAGCTTGTGACGCAGTTCATCGGTGACCTGGCGCGCCTTCCTGGTGTCGTCGACCACGTGAGGGGTAATAAGCACCATCAGCTCATCGCGGTTCACGGAATCGCTCGTGTTCGAGAACAGGTGCCCAAGATACGGAATATCCTGCAGCAATGGAATGCCCGTATTGGTCTTGGACACCTGATTGCTGAAAAGGCCGCCGAGGGCGATGGTTTCGCCGTCGGCAACAGAGACGGAACTCGTAATTTCGCGTTGCTGGATCGTCGGCGAATTGATGGTTGAACTCGTGGTCGTCAGCGGCTCGGCTACTTCCTGATCGATGTCCATCATGACCTGGCCGCCCTTGTTGACGCGCGGGGTCACCTGCAGAATTACGCCCGTTGCAAGGTATTGGACGCTGTTCACCTGCGGCGCGTTCGTGTCGATGGTGCTGGTTGCGGTCGCGGTGATGGGGGACCTGATCGCCCACCTGCAGCTTGGCCGTCTGATTGTTGAGCACCAGCACTTCCGGCGCAGACAGCACGTCGACATGGGTCACGTTGGCAAGCGCGCTCAACACGACGTTGAGGCTGTTGCCGTTGGAGAACATGTAGGTAAAGCCCGGCAGGGCCGCCAGCAGGGGCGACGCCGGCGGGCTCGCGATCGTGGCCGCATTGGTCAGCGAGAATGTACTTAAGCTGTTCGGCGTGCTGTTCGGCTGGTAGAAATACTGAAAGCCGAACTGCGTGCTCTTGTTCAACGTCACTTCGGCAATTGCCGCTTCAAGCAGAACCTGCAGCGGCGCGACGTCCAGCTGTTTCAGGGCATCCTGAATCACGGCGTATTCGCGCGGCGTGGCCAGAATGACGAGTGCATTGTTGGTCTCGTCCGCCGTGATGTTGACGGTGCTTATGCCCTCGCGCGAAACGCCGCCGATGGTTTCGTAGCCGCCGCCGCCGGTACGATTCTGCGGCTGCTGAATTGGCGTCGTAACAGGCTGGAATGGAACCGACGGATTCGTCGTGTGGTTCAGAGACGTGTTCGAAGAGGTGCTCTGCCCGAAGCTGCTTCCGCCGCCAAAGCTCGTACCGGTTCCGATGCCTCCTCCCGGTGTCGAGCCGGTGCCGGTGCCGGTCTGCGCCGAAGTGCCCGTCTGTCCTGTCGTGCTCTGGTTGCCGAACATGGAGGTTGTGGTCGACGTCTGCTGTGACCCGCCGCCCTGCGTTTGCTGTACAGTGGACTGCGTCGAGCTCGAGCCGAACAGGGTCTGGATAAGCGTTGACGCAATGTCGCTCGCCCGCCCGTTCTGGACGCGGTAGACGTAAATCTTCTTGTCATTGCCCTCGCCGGGACGGTCGAAGCGTTTGAACCACGCCTCGAGTTGATCGATGTATCGCTGTTGCGGCGAGATCGCGAGCACCGCGTTCAGGCGGTCGATCGGGACAAGGCGTACAACCCCCGCAATCGGGCTTTCCGTCCCCCCGATCAGGTCGTTGAGCTCCTTGGCCAGTTCCTCCGCGTCCATGTATTTGGGTTCGAAGAGGCCGAAGGACATTCCCGAAAGCCAGTCGGAATCGAACAGACGGATGTCGTCCATGAGGGTTTCCCGCTGCTGGGCCGTTCCCTCGATGATCAGCGAATTCCGGCTCGTATCGACCCGGACCGTGCCTTCGGACGTGGCGAGCGGCTCCAGAAGCTTGGCGAGCGCCGCCGCGCTTACGTATTTGACATGTACAACTTCCATTCCGTAGCCCATGGTCGCAACGGCCGTGGCCGGTACGGAGGTGCCGACCTGCTTCTTGGCGTCGGCAACCGGAAGGATTTCGAAAATGCCGTTGGAATGAATGAGCGCAAGGCCGGCCAGTCCCAGAGCCTGCTCGAGCGCCGGAAGAACCTGCGCGCGTGCAAGCGGCTTGCTGGTCTGGATGGTGACCTGGCCGGTCGTGTTCGCGGCGATCTCGTAATTGAGCTTCAGGTAGTCGCCCAGGACCGCCTTGGCCACGTCGCGTACATCGGCATTCACGAAATTGAGGGTAATGCCGCCCGCGGCGGATTCCTGCATTCCGGCGCTCTGCTGGTCCGCCCCGGGAGATGCCTGTTCGCCTGGGGGGCCCGGTGGACCTCCCGGAATGCCGGGGCGCTGAAAGCCCGGTCCGCGCTGAACGCCCTGTCCAACCGGCTGTCCCTGCCCTTGCTGCTGCACACCGGCCCCGGATTGGCCGTTGTCGGGCTGACCCGCCGATGGGGCTGCAACCAGCAGTGAAAGCAGCGCAGAAATCAGGACGGCTCGCCCGGGGCGAAGGCCAACGCACGACGGAATCGACATCTCTGAGCCCCGGAAATCGCGCCCTTATAGGCGGAGCCCCCCCGCCTCGTCTCCTAACTTTTTTGGCAGATTCGGGGCCAGGGGTTCAACTGAGGGGCCATCGATTGATAATTTCGGCCTGTGGGCAGTTTGTATTGCTGCGGTTTCATCAACGCAGGTGTTTGCGAACCACAAGCTTCAGCCCCGACCACACCTCCGAAACGGCACACACTTTGACATCGACAAGATCGGTCTTGAGCGCGGCCGAGCGGATGCGGTTTTCGTCCAGATCGGTGACGATCTTTGCCGACCGCTTGGGCCAGGAGACCCATATAGCGCCCGTACTGCGAATCGATGCTCTGGCGTTTTTCAGTTCCCGTTCGAGCGCTGACTGGGAATCGACGAAAATGTGGACAATGTCGCATGCCTCTTTGCTGGAAGAAGGGGAATGAATTGCGACGCCGTCGGGAAGCGGTGCGAGCCATGCGGCATAGCCGGCGGGGGCGTTCGTCACACCAATCTGCGCGCCCGGCTTGATGCCGAGTTTCTTCCAAAGTGGCGTACCGGAATATCCACTGGCGTTCCGGGCCGGTGTCGAATTTCGGTTGGCGATGTTCCCCTCCTCGGCGAGCCAAGGAAATTCCACCCTGACCGATTGCCGTCAACGCTCCATTTGGACGACGTCGAACGTCGATTCCGCGCCCGGATAGGGCAGTTCGGACCGGGCCAGGCCCCACCCGGTCGCTATCGCCGCGGCGGGTCCCCTAATTTTCTGCCCGCGCATCGACTTTCTCCCCTTCGCCGGAATCGTGGTTGCCGTTCTCGCCCGTCGGATCCAGCCACCCCTTCAGATCGGTGCTGGGAGGCATGCCAACGATATGATAGCCGGCGTCGACAAAATGAATCTCCCCGGTGACCCCCGCGGACAGGTCGCTTAGGAGGTAAAGCGCCGCGTTCCCGACATGATCCAGCTCAATATTCTTCTTGAGCGGACTATGCGCGCGGTTCCAGCGGAAGACGACTCGCGCTTCGCCGATCACGGATCCTGCAAGTGTTCGCATCGGGCCCGCCGAAATCGCATTCACGCGAATGCCTTCGCGCCCGAGATCGGCGGCCAGATACCGCACGCTGGCCTCGAGGCCGGCCTTGGCCACGCCCATCACATTGTAGTTCGGAGTGACACGTGTCGAACCGAGATAGGTGAGCGTGAGGAGCGCACCTCCCCGTCCGGCCATCAACCTCGCCGCGCGGCGTGCGACGGCCGTAAACGAATAACAGGAGATGCTTAGGCTACGTACAAAGTTGGCACGGCTCGTATCGACGTATCGCCCCTTCAATTCATTCTTGTCGGAATGCGCGATGGCATGTACAAGGAAATCGATATGGCCCCATCGCGAGGCGAGCACCGAAAACGCCTCGTCGAGCTGCTCGTCGTCTTCGACGTCGCCGGGCAACAGGATATCCGCGCCGATGGAAGCGGCGAGCGGCTTCAGCCGTTTGGCCTGCGCATCGCCCTGATACGTAAAGGCCACTTCGGCGCCGTGGGCGGCAAGCGCGCGCGCGATTCCCCAGGCGATCGAATGATCATTCGCGACACCCATGACGAGGCCGCGCCGGCCGTGCATCAGACCGGGTCCATCGGATGCGGCTTTCTTCACGCCAAATCAGCCCCGATAGCGTTCGAACACCAGAGTGGCATTGGTCCCTCCGAAACCGAAACTGTTCGACAGCACGCGCTCGATTTTCGCGCCATCGATCCGCGAGCGCACGATCGGTGCATCCGCAACTTCCGGATCGAGCTCGTCGATATTGGCACTTTCCGCAATGAAACCCTTCTGCATCTGCAAAAGCGAATATATGGATTCGTGAACACCCGCGGCCCCAAGCGAATGTCCGCTCAGCGACTTGGTGGAATTGACCGGCGGAATGCGATTTCCAAACACCTCGCGGAGCGCCGCGATCTCCGTGACGTCGCCAACCGGCGTCGACGTGCCGTGCGCATTGATGTAGTCGATCGGACCATCGACCGTCGCGAGTGCCTGGCGCATGCAACGAATGGCGCCTTCTCCGGAAGGCGCGACCATGTCGTGTCCGTCGGACGTTGCACCGTACCCCACGAGCTCCGCATGAATTGTCGCGCCCCGCGCCCTGGCATGCTCCAGTTCCTCGAGAACCAGGACGCCGCCGCCGCCGGAAATCACAAACCCGTCGCGATTCTTGTCGAAGGCGCGCGAAGCCCTTTTGGGCGTATCGTTGTAGTGCGAAGACATTGCCCCCATCGCATCGAACAACACGGACAAAGTCCAATCGAGCTCCTCGCCTCCTCCGGCGAAAACGATGTCCTGTTTGCCCCACTGGATGAGTTCGCCCGCGTTGCCGATGCAGTGGGCGCTCGTGGAACATGCCGAGGTGATCGAGTAATTCACCCCCTTGATCTTGAACCACGTGGAAAGCACCGCCGAACAGGTCGATGACATCGCCTTCGGGACCACGAATGGTCCAACCCGCTTCGGGCCCTTTCCGGGCTCCGTTCTTGCCGTATCGGCGGCGCCGACGATCGCCTTCGTGGATGGACCGCCCGATCCCATGACGAGGCCGGTGCGCGGATGGACAATGTCCTTTTCCTCAAGTCCGGAATCCGCAATGGCCTGCTCCATCGCGAGGAAATTGTACGCCGCGCCGTCTCCCATGAAGCGGCGCGCCCGGCGATCGATGGCAGCGTCGATATCGATTTTCAGACTGCCGTGTACCTGACAGCGGAAACCCATTTCGCGATAGACGTCAGCCGTTGTTATTCCCGAGCGCGCGTGACGCAAGGAGTCTGCTACCTCGGACGCGTTGTTGCCGATCGAGCAGACGATTCCCATGCCGGTGACGACCACGCGTCTCATTGTTCTATCCTTCCCGTGCGCAATCGACACACCGGGCTGCGTCAGGCGGAAGCCGACGCCGTGGCAAGGGCGCCCTGCGCCTGGTCGACGAACAGACCGACGCGCAGATCCTTGGCCTCATAAATCACCTTGCCGTCGACTTTCATGATGCCGTCGGCGATGCCGAGAACGAGGCGGCGCATGATGACGCGCTTCAGATCGATATAGTAGCTGACGAGCTTTGCGCTCGGCAGCACCATGCCCGAAAACTTGACCTCTCCGACGCCCAGCGCACGCCCGCGCCCCAATCCGCCAAGCCAGCCGAGAAAGAAGCCGACCAGCTGCCACATGGCGTCCACTCCCAGACATCCAGGCATCACAGGATCGTTCTGGAAGTGATATTTGAAAAACCACAGATCGGGGCGGACCTCGAGCTCAGCCTCGATCTCGCCCTTGTCCTGGCTCCCGCCGCGTTCCGAAATCCGCGTGATGCGGTCGAACATCAGCAGGGGCGGCAGCGGAAGCTTGGCGTTGCCTTCCCCGAAAAGCTCCCCGCGAGCACAGGCCAGCAGCCCCTGCAGATCGAAACTCGACGTGCGTGCCATACCATCCGTCCGTTCAGACAGGCCGCCACCCGGCAACTTGCCAATTTCCAGATTAGAATTATTCTATACCGTGCCAACATCATAGCAGACCGGTGGCGGCTTCGACAGCCGCAAACAAGGGCGAGGCAAAGCGAGCGCGATGGCGAACAGGAAGATATCTCCGAGGGCGAGCCCAAGAACGAGCGAACGGCTGCGCGCCGCCGGCCTCCGGCCCACGCGGCAGCGGCGCCTTCTTGCCGATCTCCTGTTCCAACACGGCCACCGCCATGTAACGGCGGAACTCCTGCATCAGGAAGCGAAAGAGGCGGGTTGCCCCGTTTCCCTAGCCACCGTTTACAACGCGTTGCACCAGTTCACCGATGCAGGCCTCCTGCAGCAGGTCATCGTCGAGGCGTCGCAAAGCCACTTCGATACCAATGTCGGTCCGCATCAGCATTTCTACGAGGAAGAGGCGGGCCGGTTGACGGACATTTCTGCCGATATCGGCGTTTCGGGTTTGCCCCAGCCCCCGAAGGGGACGAAAATTCAGCGCGTCGACGTGGTGGTGCGCATCCGTCGCGACTGACCCCGTAACTTTAGAACTATTCTAATCTGCTTGACAGCGCGGAACCAGGCGCGCATGTTCGCACCCGCAAGGCGGATCATTCCGCGCAAACTTTCTTTATGGATGAGGAGAAACGCGATGTCTGATGCAGGCAAATGCCCCGTTGCTCATGGAGATCGCAGAGGTCCCTCCAATCGCCATT
>Ga0070731_10000482_pt1 | contig 53613 bp, 53 predicted proteins | sample Coa_R1_2_FD_66448 | JGI IMG/M metagenome (GOLD analysis project Ga0070731, IMG submission 66448) | Surface soil microbial communities from Centralia Pennsylvania, which are recovering from an underground coalmine fire - Coalmine... | ecosystem: Environmental > Terrestrial > Soil > Unclassified ... | reverse complement strand
CGCGGGGTCGATCCTGAAGATCAACCCGTTCGACCAGCCGGACGTGCAGGCGGCCAAGGACCGGACGAACGAGGTGTTGGCCGCCGGCGACGTCGAGCTCGAAGACGAAGGCTCGATCGAGGAGCTCTTTGCACAAGCGCGGCCCGGCGACTACGTGTGCATCCAGGCTTTCGTGGAGCCGAACGACGCTTCGGAGCGCGTGATCGGCGGACTTGTGGAGCGCGCCAGGAGCGCTACTGGCTGCGTCGTCACGCACGGATTCGGCCCGCGCTACCTGCACTCGACCGGCCAGCTGCACAAGGGCGGGCCGAACACGGGTCTCTTCCTGCAGGTGGTCGAGGACTACGGCGAGGAGCTCGAGATCCCAAGCCGTCCGTTCGGCTTCGCGCGGCTGATTCGCGCACAGGCGGCCGGCGACCTGGCGGCACTGCGCGAGCGGGGCCGGCGCGTCGCACGCGTCCACAGAGAGAATCTCTAGCCATGCAGCTCGGAATGATCGGCCTCGGACGGATGGGCGGAAACATGACCGCCAGGCTCGAGCAGGCGGGCCACGACGTGAAGACGTTCGATCCGAACGTCCCGTCGACGGCCGGCTCGCTCGGAGAGCTGCGCGACCAGCTCGACAAGCCGCGCGCGTTCTGGATGATGGTGCGCGCCGGCCAGATCACCGACGACACGTTCCATACGTTGCTCGACCTAGCCGACCGCGGTGACACGATCGTCGACGGCGGCAACTCGAACTTCCACGACTCGCAGCGGCGGTATGCGACGGCGAACGAGCGCGGCGTCCACTTCGTCGACGCGGGCGTGTCCGGCGGCGTCTGGGGTCTGAAGGAGGGCTACTGCCTGATGGTCGGCGGCGACGACGAGCCCGTGTCGCGGCTCGAGCCGATCTTCACCGCGCTCGCGCCGGAGAACGGCTACGCGCACGTCGGCCCCTCCGGCGCGGGTCACTTTGTCAAGATGGTTCACAACGGGATCGAGTACGGCCTGATGCAGGCATACGCCGAGGGCTTCGAGGTCATGCAGCACTCCGAGTTCGACCTCGACCTCGAGCAGATCGCGGGCATCTGGCGCTACGGATCGGTCGTGCGCTCGTGGCTGCTCGAGCTGCTGTACGACGCGTTCGCGCAGGAAGGGTCCGCGCTCGAGAACATTCGCGGCTACGTCGAGGACTCGGGCGAGGGTCGCTGGACGATCCAGGAGGCGATCAACGAGGACGTGCCGGTTCCGGTGATCACGGCGGCGCTGTTCGCGCGGTTCGCATCGCGGCAGGACGAGTCGTTCGCCGCCAAGGTGAACGCGGCGCTCCGCAACCAGTTCGGCGGCCACGCGGTGCGGACGGCGAAAGACGCATGACGACGCTCGAGGAAGAGCGGCAAGAGAATCCACTGCTGGAAGGACTGAGCGTCCGGCCACGGCCGGAGCCGTGCGTCCTGATCATCTTCGGCGCCTCCGGCGACCTGACCCAGCGCAAGCTGATGCCGGCGCTGTACTCGCTCGCTTACCGGCACCTGCTGCCGGAGCGGTTCGCCGTCGTCGGTGCGGCGCGCAGCGACCTGACCGACGAGGAGTTCCGCGAGCGCATGAAGGCCGCTGTGCAGGAGCACGCGCGCGACGAGTTCCGCCAGGACGTGTGGGACACGCTGGCGAGCGGCATGCGCTACTCGTCGCTGGAGGCAGACGACAACGCGGGCGAAGACCGGCTCGGCCGGCTGCTCGCCGAGCTCGACGACGAGCGCGGCACCGAGGACAACCGTCTGTACTACTTCGCCGTACCGCCGAGCGCGATCGGCACCCTCGTCCGCGAGGTCGCCGAACGACGAACCGAGAAGGGCTGGGTGCGCCTGATCATCGAGAAGCCGTTCGGCCACGACCTCGCCTCGGCGCGAGCTTTGAACCAGCTGATCGCCGAGCGCTTCACCGAGCGCGAGGTCTTCCGCATCGACCACTACCTCGGCAAGGAGACGGTGCAGAACATGCTGGCGCTGCGGTTTGCGAACGGCATCTTCGAGCCGATCTGGAACCGGCAGTTCATCGACCACGTGCAGATCACGGTCGCCGAGTCGCTCGGGATCGAGAATCGCGCCGCGTTCTACGAGCAGGCGGGCGCGCTGCGCGACGTGTTCCAGAACCACCTCCTCCAGCTCGTCGCGCTGACGGCGATGGAGCCGCCGATCGACTTCACCTCCGAATCGGTTCGCAACGAGAAGGTGAAGGTGCTGCATTCGTTGCACACGCCCGGGCCGAAGTCGGTCGTCCGCGGCCAGTACGGGCGCGGCTTCGTGGAAGGCGTCGAGGTGCCCGGCTACCGCGAGGAAGAGGGCGTCGCGCGCGGCTCCAGCACGGAGACGTACGTCGCGGCGAAGCTGTACGTCGACAACTGGCGCTGGGCGGACACGCCGTTCTACGTGCGCACCGGCAAGCGACTCGCCCGGCGCGAGACCACGATCGCGATCCAGTTCAAGCGTGCGCCGCACCCGCCGTTCGCGGAGATGGCGGCCGAGTCGCTGCGCCCGAACGTGCTGCTGATCCACGTGCAGCCGAACGAAGGCATGTCGCTCGCAATCGGTGCGAAAGTGCCCGGCCTCGGCCTCCAGATCCGCACGGTTCACATGGACTTCCTCTACGGCTCCTCGTTTCGCGAGGGGCTGCCGGAGGCGTACGAGCGGCTGATCCTCGACGCGATGCTCGGCGACCCGACGCTCTTTACTCGCGCCGACGAGATCGAGGAGCAGTGGGCGCTTGTTGATGCAATCGCCGCGCCGTGGCAGCGCGACACGCCGCAGTTCCCGAACTATGCGGCGGGTACATGGGGACCGCCGTCGGCCGACGAGCTGATCCACCGGGACGGCAGATCGTGGAGGCGCCACTAGGTGTCCGTGGCGCTGGTCGAAGACTGGAACGGCGAGGACACCTCCGTCGCCCAGATCGAGCGCGAGCTGTCTCGACTGCGCGAGGCCTCGTCGCTCACAGGGTCGGCGAACATGCGCACGAGCGTGATGACGCACTGCGCGTGGGTGCCACCGCAGTGGCTCGACGCTGCCGAGCAGACACTCGCCGGTCTTGCCGAGCGGCATCCTTCCCGTACGCTGCTGCTGGTGCCGCTACCTGAAGAGCCCGACGGGCTCGATGCTCAGGTCGCGCTGCGCTGCTTTCGCACCGGCGACCGGCATGTCTGCGGCGAGGTGATCGAGCTGCGGCTGCGCGGCAATCGCGTCCAGGCGCCGGCGTCGATCGTACTGCCGCTGCTGATCTCCGACCTGCCCGTCTTCTGCCGGTGGCGCGGCGAGCCGCCGTTCGACGAAGCGCCGTGGGAGCAGCTCGTCGACCTGGCGGATCGCGTGGTCGTCGACTCGTCGGAGTGGGATGAGTTGCGGTACGACGAGCTGGCGGAGGCGTTCGACCACTCCGCGGTCTCCGACATCGTCTGGGCACGGCTGGAGCCGTGGCGCGCGCTGCTGGCGCGGCGCTGGCCGGAGATCGCCGACCAGGAGATCCGCATTGCCGGCCCGGCGGCAGAAGCCGCCTTGCTGCGCGGCTGGCTGACAGCGCGGCTGCGGCGCACGATCCGACCTGTCACGGACGCCGACGAGCTGTCTGTCCAGCTCGGCGGCGAGCGGCTGGCGCCGCCGAACGTGGACCGGCAGAGCCCGAGCGACCTCCTGAGCGCCGAGCTGGACCACTTCGCCCGCGACCGCATCTACGAAGAAGCAGCCGCCGCCGCGTAGCGCCAGCCGAACCCCTGGCTCTGACACCTCGACAAAAGCACCCTGAGCAGCGGTTTACAGCACTCAACAGCGTGTACGGGCCGCCGCGGTGCGCTCTGGCAGCGGCGCTTCCACGACGTGCTCGTAGAGAGCGACGGTCACCTCCCCGAGCTCGATCGATAGATCGCGTGGAACGCGCCCAGGGTCAACCTCACAAAGCGACCCCGAGGAGTACCCGTGGTGCAGCTACGGGGCGGCGATCGGGGTCGTGCGGCGCGACCCGCGTAAGCGCCGTCTCAGAGGCTTCTCTGAGAAGTCCCAGAGACTGCGGCGGCGGTGAGGAGCGCCACGACCTCGTCGTGGAGGTGGCCGTTCGTCGACACAAACGACTCGCCGGGGGAAGGCGGTTGACCGGCAAACGTCGAGCAGCGGCCGCCGGCTTCCTCGACCAAGAGCTTGACGGCGGCGTAGTCCCAGTACGCGAGCGAGGCGTCCGTCGCAACGTCGACGGCCCCTTCGGCGACCAGGCAGTGCTGCCAGAAGTCGCCGAAGCCGCGGTCCGCCCAGGCCCGGCGGGCGATGGCTGCCCACCCGGGCGGCATCGCAGCGCCCGACGTGGTCGAGACAACGCTCTCGTCCAGGCGCCCGACGCGCGACACATTGAGTCGCGCCCCCGCTGCCCACGCCCCGTCGCCGCGCGCAGCCCACCACCGCCGGCCGAGCGCCGGTGCCGACACGAGCCCGACCTCGACGCGGCCCTCGCGCTCGAGCGCGAGCAGCGTCGCCCACACAGGGACGCCTCGCACGTAGTTGCGCGTGCCATCGATCGGGTCGACGATCCAGCGCACGTCGCGGCCGTCGTTGCCGAGCTCCTCCCCCAGCACCCCTTCCCCGGCGCGGCGCCGCGCGACCAGGTCGCGCACAGCCTCCTCGGCTGCGCGATCGGCCTCCGACACCGGAGTGAGGTCGGGCTTCGTCTCGACCTGAAGATCGAGCGCGCGAAAGCGGCCGAGCGTGATCGCGTCCGCCGCGTCGGCCAGCTCGTGTGCAAACGTGAGATCCGGGCCCAAGGCCCGTCCACGCTACTTGACGACTTTGAACCGCACGCCGGTGATCTGAATGCGCACCGGGTTCGACCAGGCCATCTTCTGCGCTCCAACCGGGAGCGCGGTGTTGACGCCCCGCACCCGGTAGTACCAAACGCCCGCGTCCATCCGCGTGAGCGGGAGGATCGTCGAGGTCGCCGGCGTGCCGAACGTCTTGGCCGGACGCCACGGATAGAGCGACTGGGACAGCTCGATCTGGTAGCGCGTCGCGCCCACGGCCGGCTGCCAGGCGACGAGCGGCAGGCTCGACACGACCGGGTGTGCACCGGCGGAAGCGACGTAGCGGCTGCTCGGCGAGACGCCAGAGACGAACGGACGGCCCGCGGCCGTGACCACCGGCGGCGTCACCTTGCCGAAGCTCATCAGATCGCCCGCCTGACAGGCGTCCTGCGGTACCGCAGTGTCCTGATAGCCGATCGGGACGACCGGATTCACCTGCGATGGATCGGGAGTGGCCGTCTCGTACGCCGTGACCGGGACGACCGTCCAGTAGTACCGGCCGCTCGGCCAGCCGGAGTCCCAGAGCTCGACGGGCGACGCGATCGCCGCCGAGCTGCTTGCACTCGACGACGATGCCGAGCTCGAGCCGGAGCTACTCGAGCTCGAGCCCGTCGCGCTGCCGCCGCTCGCTGCCTCGTTGGGATCTACCTTGTCGCCGACTGCGTCGAGCGCGGTCCCTTCGGTGCCTGCACCCGGATACTTCCCGTTCTCGGCGAGCGTGAGCGCGCCCGTATCCGCCGGCATCGCGATCGGGCCGCCCGACACCCGCGGGGCGAATGCCGGCGAGCCGACGATCGAGCCCGTGAAGACGCGGTTCACGCAGTTCTTGTCGGTCGAGATGTACACGCGGTAGAGCGGCGAGCCGGGATCGATGCCGTCGGTGATCACGGGCGCCGACGGTTGCCACGCGAACCCCGGCGTGAGGTCGAACGCCTGGGCCTTCCCGGACGACTTCTCCCATTTGTCCGCGACCGTGTCCGTCGGTGCGAGCGTGCCCGTCGTCTGCGCCGAATTGGTGGTCGTGAAGGTCGGACTCCACGGGCCGTACGAGACCGCAGGCAGGCCGTTCGACGGCGCGCCGAGGCTGCTCACGTCGCGGATCGCGCGCACCCGCCAGTGGATCGTCGCCGTGGAGCCGGCCGCCGCATGGAACGTGAAGTACTCGCGCTCGTCGGCCACGTTGGTCAAGGTCTCGAACGCCTTCAGCGGATGCAGGTCGAGATAGAGCACCTGGTACTCGGTCGCGCCCTCGATCGGGGCCCACCGGATCAGCCCCTCCGGGGCGGGAAGCTGCTGCGGGACGTCGTTCGCGTCCCATTGCATGTTGAAGCCGAACGGCGTGCTCCAGCGGGTGGCGCTCGAGCCGTCACTCGAGATCCAGCGCACGTGCGCCCAGAGCGCATACGGATCGCCGGTCATCCACGGAAGCTCGCGCGGAACGGTGACGACCGGGACCTGCACGTTGTAGTCCTTGTAGACGAGGGAGCCGTCGTCGAACTGCTGCGAGGTCGAGAGCTCGAACTGGTAGTGACCACCGTGCTCGGAGACCGGCGACCACGTGAACGCGGGCGTGCGCGGGTACTGGTGGGCAATGGGCTCGTCGGCGCGAAGCAGGAACGCGCGCAGGTCCGCCGGCGCGCCCGGCGCGACGCTGTCGTCGCGCGTGCTCGCAACGGGCGCCAGGACGAGCGACAGGACGAATGCGGCCAGAGCGAGGCGTGCCACCCTCCGGTTGTCGGCAGAGGGGGGCTAAGCCTTGAGAGCTGCCTCGAGCAACCGGCCGACCTCCAGGACGAGCGCGTCGGCGCCCTTGCGGCCCACGAGCTGGGCCGACGCCGGCAGCCCGGCCTCCGCCTTCCCCACCGGCAGGGCCAGCGCCGGCCAGCCGAGCAGGTTGAAGGGGTACGTAAAGCGGATCATCGCCTCCCGGACCGCCAGCTCGTCGACGTCCGCCGGCGGGGGGACGAAGGCGAGCGTCGGGGTCAGGAGCAGGTCGACGTCGGCGAGCGCTGCGAGCGCGAGCTGTTCGTACCGCTCGCGCGCGGCCGTGGCTGCGGCGAGCTCGGCGTCGGTGACCGCGATGCAGCGCTCGATCTTCGGCCGGATGTTCTCGCCGTACAGCTCGGAGTACTCGGCGTACAGCTCGCGGTGCACGTCGCCCACCTCGCGCATGAAGACCGCGGTCGTCGCCTCCGGTAGCGGGAACTCGACCGGCACCGCCCCGAGCAGCTTGCCTGCCGCCTCGACGCGCACACGCACGAGCGGCTCCGCAAGCTCCGGCCACGCGAGGCCGATGCGCGCGCCCGACCCGTCCGCCGGCTCGAGCCCCGTCAGCACGCGCATCAGCTCGACACAGCTGTCGACGTCCCGCGCCAGCGGCCCCGCGTGGTCGTAGCTCGGAGCCAGCGGAAAGACGCCGTCGAGTGGCACGAGCCCGTAGCTCGGTTTGAACCCGATCACGGCGCAGCAGGCGGCCGGAATCCGGATCGAGCCGCCCGAGTCGGTGCCGAGCGCCGCGTCTGCGAGGCCGAGCGCGACCGCCGCCGCCGAGCCGCCGCTCGAGCCGCCCGCCGTGCGGCCGGGCGCCACCGGATTCGGCACCGTGCCGTAGTGCAGGTTCTGCGACGTGACGCCGTATGCGAACTCGTGCAGGTTCGTCTTGCCCACCGACGTGTAGCCGGCGCGCTCGAGCCGCAGCACGGCCTCGGCGGTCTGCTCCGGAACGTGGTCGCCGAACACCGCCGAGCCGTACGTCGTCCTCACGCCCGCCGTGTCGAAGAGGTCCTTGACCGCGAGCCGGGTGCCGTCGCCCGGCTCGAGCTCCGTGATGAAGACGCCCTCGGCCCTCATGCGGTCCGCCGGACGAAGAACCTGATCAGCCAGACGAAGGCGCTAGACCGCGACGTCGATCGCCATCGCCGCGAAGAGCAGCGCGAGATAGAGCAGCGAGTAGTGGAAGAGGAGGGCCGCGCGCCGCCGCGTCAAGTCACGCCAGAGCGCGACCGACCACCAGACCAGCAGCCCGCCGAGCACCAGCGCGGCAACGCCGTAGACAAGCCCGAACACACCGAACGCGACCGGCACGAGCGTGCCCGCGACGAGCACGACGGAGTACAGCACGATCTGCCGAGCCGTCTCGCGGTCGCCGCGCACGACGGGCAGCATCGGCACGCTCGCCCGCGCGTAGTGCTCCTTGATCATCAGCGCGAGTGCCCAGAAGTGCGGCGGCGTCCAGAGGAACACGATCCCGAACATCACGAGCGCTGCCCAGCCGAGGTGCCCGGACGCGCTCGCGTAGCCGACGAGCGGCGGAACGGCGCCCGCTGCGCCGCCGATGACGATGTTCTGCGGCGTCGAGCGCTTGAGCCAGCGCGTGTAGACGAAGACGTAGAAGAGGTTGCCGGCGAGCGCCAGCATCGCCGTCGGCAGGTTGACGAGCGCGTCCAGCAGCACGAACGAGACCGCCGAGAGCGCGATCCCGAACTCGAGCGCAAGCTCGGGATCGAGCCGGCCCGAGGCAACCGGCCGGCGCGCCGTCCGCTCGCCCATGAGCGGGTCGATGTCGCGGTCGAGGTAGTGGTTCAGCGCCGCCGCGCCGCCGCACGCGAGCGCAAGGCCGACCATCATCACGGCGAAGCTGTCGGCCGCGGGCACGCCGCCCGCGCCGACGAACGCGCCCGCGCCCCCGGTGAGGAGGAGCAGCGACATCACCCGCGGCTTTGTCAGCGTGACGTAGTCCTGCGCCGACCCGCGCTCCGAAAGCGGCGCGCGCCACACCTGTGCACAGAGCACGCACGTCGCGGCGAATGCCGCCGCCGCGGCGGCGAGATGCACCCGCGGACCGGTCACGAGCGCTGCGAGGCCGAACAGGACGAGCGCGGCACCCGCGAAGGGCAGTAGCCGGCGCGCGGACGTCCACGCGAGCACGACGAGCGCCACGAGCGGCGGCAGCGCGACCGCCGCCAGCAGGCGATGCGCGGTCCCCCAGCCGGCCGCACCGGATACGACCGCGAGTGCCGTTCCGGCCACGGCTCCGGCGCCCATCGCCCGAGCCCAGACTCCCATCGCTGGCATCGTATAGGCCTCATGGAGAGGACCCATGTCGAGCTGCCCGCGCACGTCCAGCCGCCGTTCCAGATCTTCGTCAACGGCGTCCAGCAGGTCGAGGGCGAGGACTACGAGCTGATCGGCTCGACGCTCGTGTTCGAGCGCGAGTTCGCTCACGAGGGGAAGCTCGGCTTCTGGCGCTGGGCCGCGCTCTTCCTCGGCGTCGCCGGCACCTACCGGAAGAACGACTCGATCGACGTCATCTACAGCGTCAACGGGCGCCGCGCGGTCTCCAGCCTCCACCCGGTCGCGCCCCGGATGCTGAGCTCGGAGTAGATAGGGTCGCGGCGTGGCGTCGGTGACCGGAGCACTCGACCGGGTTCGCGACCGGCGCTTCGATCTCGCCGCGCTCGCCGGGTGGCAGAACGCGACGATCCTGCTCGCGCTCACGGCACTCTCGCTCTGGATCCGGACGCGCATTCTCGGCGCCGGCTTCTGGATCGACGAGGGCCTGTCGGTCGGGATCGCACACCATCCCTTCACGTCGATCCCGCACCTCCTGCGCGAGGACGGCTCGCCGCCCCTCTACTACCTGCTGCTGCACGTCTGGATGGGGTGGTTCGGCGACAGCGAGCGCGCGACGCACACGCTCTCGCTCATCTTCGCCCTCGCGTGCATCCCGCTCGCCTACTGGGTCGGGCGCTCGCTCTTCGGCGCCTTGACAGGTTGGATCTGCGCGGCGCTCGCTGCGATCGACCCGTTCCTCTCGTACTACGCGCAGGAGACGCGCATGTACTCCCTCGTGGCCGCGCTGTCGTTCGTCGTCGTCGGTGCGTACGTCCAGGGCGTCGTGCGCGGCCGACGCGCGTTCGTGCCCGTCCTCGGGGTGTCGCTCGCCGCCTTGCTCTACACGCACAACTGGGGCCTCTTTCTCGCTCTCGGCCTCGGCGTCGCCACGCTCACGGTCGCGCGCGAGCGCTGGAGAAGCGCGGCGGTCGCCGCCGCGATCACGGTCGTGCTCTACGCGCCGTGGCTCCCGACGCTCGCCTACCAGAGCAAGCACACCGGCGCACCGTGGGCGATGGCGCCGGGGTTCTACGCGCTCGCGTTCTCGCCGGGAGCGGTGCTGGCAGGCGACGGCCCGCTGGTCGCCTTCGCGCTCGCTGCCGGCGCAGGGCTCGTGGCTCTGCTCCGCCTGCGGAACGACCCCGGCCGCCGAAACCTCGTCGTCCTCGCCTGGATCGGCGGCTCGACGATCGCCGCCGCCTGGCTCTCATCGGAGTTCTCGCCCGCCTGGGCAGCGCGGTACCTCGCTGTCGTCGCCGCGCCGGTGCTGCTGCTCGCCGGCGCCGGCTTCGCCCGCGCAGGGCGGCTCGGCCTCGCAGGGCTCGCGGTCGTGGCGCTCTTCTGGGCGAACCCGGGCCTGCGCGACAACAAGGAGAACGCGCGCGAGATCATGCACGGCGTCGCGCCCCTCGTGCATCCGGGCGACCTCGTCCTTTCGACCCACCCCGAGCAGGTGCCGACGCTCCGCTACTACCTCGGGCCGGGGTACCGCTGGGCGACCACGCTCGGCTTCGACAAGGACTCGCAGGTGATGGACTGGGCTGATGCGCTGCCGCGGCTGCGCGCGGTGACCGTCGCGGCCGACCTCGAGCCCGTGCTCGCCTCTGTGCGACCCGGACAGCACCTGGTGGTCGTCTCGCCGGTCTTCCGCGACTACCACGCATGGGAGGCGCCCTGGACCAGGCTCGTCTACGTGACCTCGCAGATCTGGACGCGCACGATCGCAAGCGACCCGCGCTTCCGCCAGCTCGCCTGGATTCGAAGCGACGAGATCCTGCTCAAGAAGAACTTCTTCAAGCCGCTTCAGGCCGTCGTCTACGTCCGCCGCTGACGCCATGCGAGAGCGCTCGCAGCGCCGGGCGCGTTAGCATCCCCGGCGGGCGGGCGCATAGAGCGCCGAGGCGAATGACGAACGACACCAACGGACACGGAACGGTGCTCGTACTCGGCGGTGGGCCGGCGGGCCTGACGGCGGCGTATCTGCTCGCGAAAGCCGGCCGCCCGGTCGTCGTGCTCGAGGCCGAGAACCAGGTCGGCGGGCTTGCGAAGACGGTCGAGATCGACGGCTACCGCTTCGACCTCGGCGGCCACCGCTTCTTTACGAAGTCGCTCGAGGTCGACATGCTCTGGCACGAGATCCTCGGCGACGAGTTCCTGCTGCGCCCGCGCATGTCGCGCATCTACTGGAACAACCGCTTCCTCGACTACCCGCTGCGCGGCGCCGACGTGATTCGCAAGCTCGGCCCGGTCGAGCTCGCCCGCTGCATGGCGTCGTACGCAAAGGCTGCGATCGCGCCTCGCCGAACCGAGGAGTCGCTCGAGGACTGGGTCTCGAACCGTTTCGGGCGACGGCTCTTCGAGCTCTTCTTCAAGAGCTACACGGAGAAGCTCTGGGGCGTGCCGACGACCGAGATCCGAGCCGAGTGGGCCGCGCAGCGGATCAAGGGGCTCTCGTTCTTCTCGGCTGCGAAGGCGGCGTTCTTCGGCAACAAGGGCAACAAGGTGAAGAGCCTGATCTCGGAGTTCAACTACCCGCGCTACGGGCCGGGCCAGATGTGGGAGGCGATGACCGAGGCGATCGAGGCCGAGGGCGGCGAGGTACGGCTCGACGCTCCGGTCGAGCGGATCCGCTTCTCGGACGGGCGCGTCTCGGCGGTCGAGGCCGGCGGCGACGTCTACGAGCTGCCGGCCGGCGTGATCTCGTCGCTCCCGCTGCGCGAGGTCGTGCGCATGTCGAGTCCGGCGGTGTCGGTCGACCTGCTCGACGCGGCGCTCGGTCTGCGCTACCGCGACTTCCTCACCGTCGCGCTCGTCGTCGACGGCGAAGACCTCTTCCCCGACAACTGGATCTACATCCACGAGCCCGCCGTGCGCGTCGGCCGGATCCAGAACTACCGCTCGTGGTCACCGTGGATGGTTCCGGACCCCGACAAGGCGTGCGTGGGACTCGAATACTTCTGCTTCGCCGGCGACGACCTCTGGTCGATGGACGACGAGGCGCTCGTCGAGCTTGCCGCACACGAGCTCGAGCGGCTCGGCCTCGCCAAGCGGGCAAGTGTGGGGCGCGGCTTCGTGATCCGCGTCCCAAAGGCGTATCCGATCTACGACAGCGAGTACGCGGCGCGCGTGCAGACCATCCGCAGGTGGCTCGACGGGATCGGGAACCTGCAGCAGGTCGGGCGCAACGGCCTCCACCGCTACAACAACTCCGACCACTCGATGCTGACCGCGATGCGCGCGGTCGACAACCATCTCACCGGCGCGGCCCACGATATCTGGGAGGTCAACGCCGAGAGCGTCTACCACGAGACGGACGTGCCCGACGAGCAGCCGTACCGGAACGCGCCGGAGACCCCGGAGCTCGCCGCGCTGCTCCATGAGGACGCGGCTTCGCAAGCGGCAGCCCGGTAGGCCTCGTAGGATCGCCCGGTGTCCGGGCGAATCCTGATCCTGACGGCGAGCATCGGCGAGGGCCACGACCTGCCGGCTCGTCGCCTCACCGAGGATCTCCACGCCGAGGCGCCGGCAACCGATGTGATCGTCCGCGACGGCCTGCGGGCCCTCGGTCGCCCCTTCGTGTTCGTGAACGAGCGTGCTCCCGGCGTCGTCTTCTTTCGCTTTCGCTTTCTCTGGGACGCGGGCTACTGGCTTTTCGTCCACTTCGCACCAACACGCCGACTGACGAAACGGCTCGTCTGGATCGCCGGGTCACGCGGTTTGCTCCGCCTTGTGCGGGAGCTGGAGCCGGACGCGATCGTCTCCGTCTACCCGGTGACGACGGAGGTGCTCGGGCGTTTGCGGCGGACGGGCAAGCTCGAGGTACCGGTCTGCGCCGCGATCACCGACCTCGCGATGATGCACTACTGGGCTGCGCCCGGGGTCGACATGCACCTGCTCACGCATCCTGAGTCGGAGAGCGAGGTAAGGCAGATCGCCGGCAAGACGGCTGCGGTGCGCGCCGTGAGCGGGCTGACACGTCCCGAGTTCGCGGAGCCGTTCGATCCGGCGGCCGCCAGACGGGCTCTACGACTTCCGCCGACCGGCAAGGTCGTGCTCGTCTCGGGAGGCGGTTGGGGCGTCGGCGATCTCGCCGGCGCGATCGAGATCGCGCTCGAGCTCCAGCAGGTGGCCGTCGTCGTCTGCCTTTGCGGTCGGAACGAGGAGCTGCGCAGCCGCCTCGCGCGCCGGTTTGCCGACGACACGCGTGTGAGGGTCGAGGGCTTCACCGACCGGATGGCGGAGTGGCTCGGGGCGGCCGACGCGCTCATCCACGCGACCGGAGGCCTGACGGTCCTGGAAGCTCACATGCGCGGCTGTCCGACGATCTCGTATGGCTGGGGACGCGGTCACCTGCGCATGAACAACGAGGCCTTCGCTCGCTTCGGCCTCGCTGACGTTGCCCGCACGCCTCGTGAGCTTCGGCGGTTGCTCGCCCGCGTGCTCCAGTCGCGGCGCGCTCCGGACCTCTCGTTCGCCGCGCTGCCCTCCGCAGCCTCGATCGTCCTCGCGATGCTTCCGCCACTGCCGTAAGCGAGTCGAGGGCCGGGCCGGCTCGACGTAGGATTTGCGTGGTGCCGGGCCGCACCCTCACTCTCGGCTTGCTCGCCGCGGTCGCGTGGTCGGCACCTGCACCGGCAGCAGTCGTGCCGGGGTTCGCACGGCCGTTCGGGATCCGGCTGCGCCTGCCGCACGAGCGCGGTGTCGCGCTCACCTTCGACGACGGCCCCCATCCGCAGGGAACGCCGGCCGTGCTCGAGGTGCTCGCGGGCACAGGCGCGACGGCGACCTTCTTCCTGGTCGGCGAGCAGGTCGACCGCTTCCCGTCGCTCGCGGCGGAGATCGCCGACGCCGGACACGAGATCGCCGTCCACGGTTACCGGCACAGATTGCAGCTGCGTCGGCCGCCGACCGCGTTCGGCGCCGACCTCGACCGCGCGACGGCGGTGATCGGAGAGACGACCGGCCGCGCGCCGACCCTCTACCGGCCCCCGTACGGGATCTTCAGCCTGCCGGGGCTCGGGGCCGTTCGCCGCCGGAACCTGGACCCGCTCCTCTGGACGCGCTGGGGCAAGGACTGGCAGGCGGCCGCGACCAGCCGGTCGATCAGCGCGCTCGTCTGCTCAGCGCTCGAGCCCGGCGACGTCGTCGTGCTCCATGACGCCGACCACTACAGCTCGCCCGGAAGCTGGCGCAACACCGCCGCCGCCCTGCCGTCGATCGTCGAAGCCGTCGCCGCCCTCGGGATCGGGTGCTGCGCGGTGACCCAGTCGACGTAGCGCGCGACGCCGGCCCGAAAACCCGTCTGCGGCCGCCAGCCGAGCTCGCGGGCCGCGCGTTCGCCGGAGATCGCGGCGCCGTGCAGGTCGCCTGCGCGGCTCTCGACGCGAACCACGGGCACGTCGGCGACGAGCTCGCGCACCGTGTCGGCGATCGTGCGCACGGTGACGCTCTCATCGCCGACGAGGTTGTACACGCGGTTCGCGGCAACCGGCGCGAGCGCAGCGACGACGCCTTCGGCAAGGTCCTCCACGTAGACGAACCGGCGCGACTGCGTGCCGTCGCCCGCGAGCATCAGCGGGCTCCCGGCACGGGCGCGAGCGACGAACGCGGCGACAACCGTGGTCGCGCGCGCGCGAGGGCCGTACGGGATCCCGAAACGGAGGATGGTGTGCTCGACACCGGACGCGGCGCACAAGAGCTCGCCGGCACGCTTCGTCGCCGTGTAGAGGTGCTTTGGCGGCGGCAGCGGCGCATCCTCGGCGAGGGTCTTGCGTGCGATGGCGTCGCCGTACACCCAGACGGTGCTGCCGAAGAGGACGCGCGGCGCTCCTGCCTGCCTGGCGACGTCGACGAGCACCGCCGTGCCGTGCGTGTTCACGGTCTCGGCCCGCGCTGAATCGGCGGCGACGTCGTTGACATCGGCGACGGCGGCGAGGTGGATGACGGCGTCGCAACCCTCGAGCGCGCGGCGAACCGTCTCGGCGTCGAGCAGGTCGCCGACCACCGTGTCGAGGTCCCGGTCGTACGGCGAGGGTTGCAAATCGAGGTTGCGCGGCTCGTGCCCGTGCGCACGTAAGCGATCGACGACGTGCGAGCCGATGAAGCCCGACCCGCCGGTGACCAGCACCCTCACGGCTCTCGCAGTGGCCGGTAGTAGAGCGGCACGCACCAGTGGTTTTGAGCCACCCAGTCGGTGACCGGCAGGTCGACCGAGTGTCCGAGCAGACGATGACAGGGCTCGTCGTAGACCTTGCCGGTCGAGCGCTCGATCGGGTCGAAGACAATGTACTTGTAGTGGCCCGACGTCATTCCGCGCGGTAGACGGACGCGGTTCGGATAGAGCGGATCGAGTTGCTCGCGCGCCTGAATGTTCTTCCAGGCGACGATCTCGTCGAGACGCTCCGTCTGCACGATGCCGAGCGCGGCGGTGAACTCGCTCATGCGGAAGTTGAGCCCACGTACGGCGTAGTCCGGTTTGCCGTAGTTGCGGAACGCACGCGCATACTCGATTAGCTCCGGGTGCCGCGACACGACCATGCCTCCTTCCCCGGTCGAGATGGTCTTCGTCGCGGTGAATGACCATACGCCGGCGTCGCCCCACGTTCCGGCGCGGCGCTCGTTCCACTCGGCACCGTGGGCGTGTGCACAGTCCTCGATCAGGAAGATGCCGTGATCGCGGCAGTACTCGGCCACCCGGTCGCTCTCGAAGGCGAGGTGGCCGCCGATGTGCACGAGGAACACCGCCCGAGGCCGCTGCGCCGAAGCCTTGGCTTCGAAGTCCGCGAACGACATGCAGAGGTCGTCGCGGTTGCAGTCGACGAACGCGACCTTGCCGCCGGCTTGCAGCACAGTCAGCGGCACCGCCATGAAGGTGTTCGAAGGGCAGAGGACCGTCTCGCCGCGAACACCCGCGAACTCGAGCACCGCGAGCGCCGCACCGGCCCAGGTCGAGAGCGCAACCGCTGGCAACCCGTTCCAGCGTTGCCATGCCTGCTCGAACTCGCCAACGAGCTCGCCTTCCGTCCAGCGGTCCTGGTCGAGAATGCGCTCCCAGAGCTCGTGCAGTCTCGCTCGATCGCGGTGATCGAAGCCGATGGCGAACCGCCCGATCTCGGCGGCGGCCCGGTCGAGTACCACCGGCCAACCCTACCGTTACGATCCAGCGTGGTCGCGGGCGATGTCGCGCATTCGCTCTGGCGCGCGCTCTCGTTCGCGTTCGGCATGACCTGGGAGATCCTCTGGGCGCTCGTGCTCGGCTTCCTGCTGTCGGCGATCGTGCAGGCGCGCGTTTCGAAGCGGGCGGTCGAGCGGCTCATGCCGGACGATTCGCCGGGGTCGCTCGCAACTGCGACCGCGCTCGGCGCGGCGTCGTCCTCCTGCTCGTACGCGGCAGTCGCGCTCGCGCGGACGCTCTTCCGCAAAGGCGCGGACTTCACAGCCGCGATCGCCTTCGAGGTCGCCTCGACAAACCTCGTCGTCGAGCTCGGGATCGTGATGGCGATCGTGCTCGGCTGGCAGTTCACCGTCGGCGAGTTCGTGGGCGGGCCGCTGATGATCGCGGCGCTTGCCCTGCTCTTCCGCGCGTTCCTCACGCGGCGCCTCCTCGAGGAGGCACGCGCCGAGGCCGCCAGGGGACGGCTCGGCTCGATGGAAGGGCACGCCGAGATGGAGATGACGGAGATCTCGCATGTGTACGTGATGGAGTGGGCGGCCGTCTTGCGCGACGTCGCCGCCGGGCTTCTGATCGCGGGCGCGCTCGCCGCGTGGGTCCCGGACTCGTGGTGGCGGTCGCTCTTCCTTGCCGGGCATCCAGCGGTCGCGAAGCTCTGGGGGCCGGTCGTCGGACCGGCCGTCGCAATGCTCTCGTTCGTCTGCTCGATCGGCAACGTCCCGCTGGCCGCCGTGCTCTGGAACGGCGGGATCAGCTTCGGCGGCGTGATCGCGTTCGTGTTCGCCGACCTGATCATCCTGCCCATCCTCGACATCTACCGGCGCTACTACGGCTTGCGCATGGCGACATTCCTGTTCGTGACGCTGTACGCGGCGATGGTCGCCGCCGGGCTCGTCGTCGGCTACGTCTTCGCCGCGATCGGCCTCGTGCCGCACGGTCGACACGCCGAGGTCGAGAGCGCGGCGGCCGCCGTCGGGTGGAACGCGACAACCGTGCTCGACGCGCTCGCGCTCGTCGTCTCAGCCGTGCTCGTCCGGCGCTTCTTCGCGACCGGCGGCGGCCCGATGCTGCGGATGATGGACAAGGCGGAGCACGGGCATGCACACGGGTAGCATGTGGCCGTGGCGCACCGGCGCCTTCGCACCGCCGTCCAGGGTCGCGGGCTCGTCCTGCTCCCGGCTGCCGCCTTCGCGCTGCACCAGCTGCGCTACACGCTCGCCTACGGCTCGCGCGCGGGCCAGGTGCTCGCGGCGCAGGGACACTCGTACATGACGTCGCTGGCGCCATGGCTCGTGCTGCTGGTCGCCCTCGGCGCCGGCTCGTTCGTGCTTCGTGTGGCGCGCGGCCGCGACGATCGCCCGCGGCGCTCGCCGCTCCGGCTCTGGGCGGCATCGTCGGGCAGCCTGCTCGGCGTGTACGTCGTCCAGGAGCTGCTCGAAGGCCTGTTCGCGGCCGGGCACCCCGGCGGCTTCACCGGTGTCTTCGGACACGGCGGCTGGTGGGCCGTGCCGCTCGCGCTGCTCCTCGGCGCGGCGCTCACCGCGCTGCTCCACGTCGGCCGGTTGCTCGTTCCGGCCACTCGGCGCCGCAACGTCTTCGGCCCGCCGCCGCTCACGCGGACGCTCCGTGCCGTCTTGCTCCCGCTGCACGCGCCGCTCGCCGGCGCAGCCGCCGGTCGGGCGCCGCCTGCCGCCTAGCGCGGTCCGGTAACCCGAACGGTTCGAAGAAGGGAGCTCTGATAACGCTGCGCGTCGTCGCAGTCATCGTCGTCGGCCTGGGCGCCGCTGCGCTGCCTGCGCAGGCGGCCGCGCATGGGCGCTCACCGACAGTGGCGCTCGACTATCGCCTGCGCGTGACCACATCGGCGCCGGGCGTGCACGTGCGGGTGCTCGACGGCGACCGCTCACTCCAGCTCGCCGTCGACGGCGGCCGCCGCGTCGTCGTGCGCGGCTTTCTCGGCGAGCCGGTGCTGCGCATCGGACCGGCCGGCGTCTTCGTCAACGCGGCGTCTCCGACCGCGGCCTCGGACCGGATCGTGGCCAAGGCCGGCTCGGGGTGGAAGCGGCTCAGCAGAGGCAGCTCGATCGCCTGGCACGACCATCGCCTCGCGCCGCCCCCCGTCAGCCGTCCGGGGCCGGCCGGGAGTTTCTCGATCCCGATCACGGTCGACGGGAAGACGTCGGCGATCGTCGGCACGTTCTGGCGCGTGCGCCGGCCGGCGATCTGGCCGTGGCTCCTGGGTGCGGCTGGGCTTGCCGCGGGTGCTGCCGCCCTGGCCGCGCTGCGGCACGCCTGGCGCCCGTACCTGACGATCGCGCTCGGAACAACGGCCGGCCTCGGCGCGCTGCTCGCCGTGACGACGTTCGCAGCACGTGATGCGCCGAACGGGCGCGTGGCCTGGCTCCAGATCGGCGGCGGCATCGTCGTCGGCATCGCGCTCGCCTCCGTGCTCGTCTTCATGCGCGGACGTCGCCGCGTCCATGCAGCCGGTGTCGTCGGCGGCGTCGCCGCGGCGGCGAGCATCAGCTCCCTGTCTGTGTTCTGGCACGGCGTCGTCATCTCGGCGCTGCCGCCGACGCCCGCGAGGGTTGCCTGCGGTGTCGCCTTCGTGGGCGGCGCGACCGCCGCCGCACTCAGCTTCCTGCCCGACTTCGACGAGGGTCGGAGGCCGCGCCGGTGATCGCGCTGCTCGCGGCCGCCGCCCTGACCCCGACGCCGATCGGGCCCGGCGCTCGGTACCGTCCTGCCGCCGGCCGGCCCATCGTCGCCTGCACGGGTCGGCCGGTCGCGCGTATCCACCTCGAGCTCTTCGCCAATGCACGCGCGATCGTGATTCCGGCGGGAATCGGCGCGTGTACGGATCCGCTGCGAACGCGCACCCCGACCGGCGTGGTCGAGCTGACGCGCAGCCATCTCACGGTCGGTGATCTCTTCCGCGTCTGGAAGCAGCCGCTCGGGCCGCACCGCTTGCTCTCCTTCCGCTCGCGGACCGCCGTGCGGGCCTACGTCGGCGGCCGTCCCGTGCGGGGGCCCGTCGGCTCGGTCGCGCTCACGCGGGGCGCGGAGATCGTCATCGAGCTGGGCGGCTACGTGCCGCCACACGTCTCATTCCTCTTCCCGAGGAGGTTGCAATGAAGCGGCTCCTGCCCCTTGCGCTGGTCGTGCCCGTGCTTGCGGGCTGCGGCGGCGGCGGTTCGTCCACGTTCAGCGTGGAGCCCGCCGCCGTCTACTCGCTCGCGAGCTTCGTGCCCGCGAAGCCGGTGCCGGCGGGCCGGCCGATCACCGTCTCGTTCCTGATCCGCCAACCGAACGGAAAGCCGCTCACGAAGTTCAAGCGCGGCCCGGGCCCGCACACGGGCGTGCACCTGATCATGGTCCGCGACGACCTCGCGGACATCGTCCACCACCACCCGCCGATCCGTCCCGGAGGCAAGCTCGTCGACTCGGTGACGTTCCCCGCCCCGGGGCCGTACCGCGTCGTCGTCGACGTGTACCCGGCTTCCGGCCCGAACTTCCAGCTCTTCCGCACGCTGCGGGTCGCGGGTCCGTACCACCCGCAGCCTTTGCCGCCGCCGCGCACCAGTGAGGACATCGACGGCTATCACTTCACGCTCAGCGGTGCTTCGAACCTGCACGCGATCGAGGCGAAGTTTGTCGTCGTCCACGTGACGACGCCGAGCGGGAAGCCCGCCCAGTTCACTCCGTGGTACGGCGCGCTCGCGCACGCGATCTTCTTCAGGCGCGGCTCGCTCGACTACTTCCACACGCACGTCTGCTCACCGAACGCGACGGGCTGCACGAGCATCCTCGGCCCCGCGAAGGTGACGGGCACCTCTACGACGCCGGGCAAGCTGACGGTCGGCGTGCTCGTGCCCGCGCCTGGGACGTGGCGCCTGTTCCTCCAGTGCCAGCTCTCCGGCCACATCCTGACCGCCCCCTTCACGCTGCACGTCACCTAAAGGAGCCCGCATGAAGCTGCCTCTCGCCCTCGTCTCGACCGGCCTCGTCGCACTGGTCGCCGCTGCCGGTGCGTCTGCACACGCACGGATGAATCCGGCAGTCTCCCTCGCGAACAAGCTGCAGCTCTACAGCCTGGCGATCCCGACCGAGAAGGCGAACGCGTTCACGACGAAGATCGTGCTGACGCTGCCGAAGAACTTCTCGATCGACTCCTTCGTGCCGAGCCCCGGCTGGAAGCGGATCGAGCAGCAGACCGGCAACGGCGAAGACGCCGTCATCACGCAGGTCACGTGGAGCGGCGGGCACGTCCCGACCGAGGAGGACTCGCTCTTCCAGTTCCTGGCGCAGCCGGCGAAGGCCGGCACGTACACCTTCCAGGTTCAGCAGACCTACTCGGACGGGTCGATCGTCAACTGGTCGGGCCCGGAGACGGCGGCCGACCCGGCACCGACGATCGACGTCCTGAGCTCGATCGGGAGCGGTGGCACGCCGCTGCTCGCGATCGTCGCGCTGGCACTCGCCGCGGTCGCGGCGTTGCTCGGCGGGATCGCGGTCGTGAGCAGGAGCGGGAGGCCTCTGACCTGAGAGTCCGCACACGGATCCTCCCGGCGCTGGCCGTCGTCGCGGTCGTGCTCGCGCTGCCCGCGGCGGCGTCGGCGCACGCCTACCTGATCAAGACGGTGCCGGCGGCGAGCGTGATCCTGCCCGCCCCACCGCCCTCGGTTCAGCTCACGTTCGACGAGGCGGTCGAGCCGCGCTTCGCGATCATCTCGGTCACCGACGTCGGCGCGCATTCGGAGACGACGGGCCCGGTGACGCGCTCGCCGGCGAACCCTGACACGCTCGTCGTGCCGCTGAAGAAGGTGCCGGAGGGCTGGTACCTCGTCTACTGGCGCGCGATCTCGGTCGACGGCCACCCGGTGCAGGGCGCGTTCACGTTCGCGGTCGGGCCGAACGCGGGACCGGCGCCGCAGTTCAAGATCCCGCACATCTCCCAGACGGCGACGACGACGCCGCTGCTGATCGCGCGCTGGGCGATGTTCCTGACGACGATGACCGCGATCGGCCTCTTCGTGCTGCGGCTGCTGATCGCCCGGCCCGTCATCCGCCGCGTCGAGGGGACGACGCTCCGCGCCGTCTCCGTCGGCTTCGCCGTCGCGGCGGGCTGCGGGTTGCTCGCGCTCCCGGCGTACATCGAGGAAGCGACCGCCATCGACTCGCTGAAGTCGTTCTTCTCGTTCGGCACCCTCGTGCCGCTGTGGCGCACGACCGCGTTCGGCCGCGGCTACGTCGACATGTGGATCTGCTTCGCGCTCTTCTGCGCGACCGCGGCGGTTGCGCTGTGGCTCGACAAGCCGCAACGGCCGCAGCGGTCGGTGACCGCGATCCTGTCGGCCGCCGGGGCGCTCGGCGCGGCTGCGGCCGTGCTCGCGCTGCCCGGGCTGTCGGGCCACGCCGCCCAGACGGCCCCACGCGACCTCGCGCTCGCCCTCGACTGGCTGCACCTCGTCTCCGGCTCGCTCTGGATCGGCGGCCTCGTCGGCCTGCTCGTCCTCTGGCGCGCGCTGCCCGCGGGTCGCCGGATCGCGGGCCTGAGCGTCAGCGTGCCGCGCTTCTCGAACGTCGCGTTCGTTTCCGTGCTGCTGCTGCTCGGCTCGGGGATCTGGGCGACCGTGCTGCACCTGCCGGTCTGGGCCGCGCTCTGGCAGACCTCGTACGGCAAGGTGATCCTGATCAAGATCGGCCTCCTGACCCTCGCAGTCGGGCTTGCCGCCGGGAACCTCCTGCGCAGCAAGCCGCAGCTGGTCGCGGCCCGCGAGCGTGCGGAGCTCGGTGCGCCTGCGGCCCGGCTCCTTCGCCGCCTCGTCGGCGGCGAGGCGCTCCTCGTCACCGGCGCGGTGTTCGCCGCGGCCACGCTCTCCAGCCTGGCGCCGCCGCCGCCGGCCTTCGCCGAGGAAGGCCACGCGCTCGTGCGCGTGGGGCCGGGCCACGTTGCAGCCTTAGTGCACCAGGCCGGCTACACGCTGCAGGTGCTCGTGAACCCGAACCGTGCGGCTGCGCCGAACTCGTTCGCGCTCAAGCTCAGCCGGGGCGGGCAACCCGTCCGCGGCGCGGACGTCACGCTCGAGTTCGAGATGCTCGATATGGAGATGCCGAATCAGGAGTATCAGCTGACAGAGACGAAGCCGGGCATCTACTCGCGCGCCGCGCCGGCGCTCGTCATGGTCGGCCACTGGGGACTCACGTTCAACGTGACGCCGAAGAGCGGGGCGCCGTTCTCGGCTCTCGTCGTCGATCACGCTGCCGGATGAAGGCGCTCGCCGTCGTCCTCGTCGTCGCCGCGCTCGCAGTTCCCGTCGCACGTGCCGACGGCGACCCTGCCAGCGACTACCTGATCACGCAGCCGGCCTTCCTGCCGTTCGACGCGCACGTCGATAAGGCGAGCGCGAACGAGCTGGCGGGGCTGCTCGCCGCGTCGAAAAAGGCGGGGTTCGAGATCCGGGTCGCCGTGATCTCGTCGAAGATCGACCTCGGCGCCGTGCCAGTGCTCTACCGCAAGCCGCAGATCTACGCCCACTTCCTGGGCCAGGAGCTCTTCTACTGGTACAAGCACGAGCTGCTCGTCGTGATGCCGAACGGTTACGGCGTCTACCGCCACGGCCTCGAGCCGGCCGACCAGAAGGCGGTGGATGCGCTGCCGCCGCCGGGCTCGACCTCGGGCACGGTGCTCGTGAACGCGGCCAACCGGGCCGTCAAGGTGCTGGCGAAGCAGAACGCGGTTACCCTGCCCTCAGCAGTGGCCACGGGAGGCGGCTCGTCCGCGAACAGCGACCGCATCGTGATCGCGGGTGTCGCCGCGGGCGCGGCGCTGCTCACGGCCGGCTTCATCTACTTGCGGAGCCGACGATGAAGGCGGCGCTGCTGTGCGTGGGAGTCCTCCTCCTGGCCGGCTGCGGGGGCAGCCCCAAGAAGCAGTCCTTCGACGGGACGACGCTGTCGGGGACGGCGCCGTCGTTCACGCTGCACGACCAGCACGGCGCCGCAGTCAGCCTCGCGAGTGAACGCGGCCGGTACGTCGTCGTCACATTTCTCTACACGCACTGTCCAGACGTCTGCCCGGTGATCGCCGGCATGCTGAACCGCGTGCTGCAGACGCCGCTCGCCCGTCGCGCGCAGCTGCGCGTGCTCGCTGTCAGCGTCGACCCCAAAGGCGACACCCCGGCCGCGGTGACGCGCTTCGTGCGGGTGCATCGACTCGTCTCGACCTTCCACTACCTGACCGGCACGCGTGCACAGCTGCAACCGATCTGGTCGGCGTTCCACATCGCGTCGACGCCGGGACCGGACGGAACGGTCTCGCACTCGGCGTTCGAGATCCTGATCGACCCGAACGGGCGCGAGCGGCTGCTCTACGACTCGAGCGTGACTGCGTCGGCCGTCGAGCACGACCTCAGCACCCTGCTGACGTGAGCCCGCGCCCTCCGGTCGAGCCGTGGGTCTTCCGCCCACTCGGAAAGAGAGCGCGTCCGATCGTCATGTGGGTGCTCGCGGCCACGGTCGGCGGACTCGTGCTCGTCGGCGTACTCGCCGCCGTCCTCTCGCCCCAGCGACCGGCCCGCAAGGTGGCGCTCCCGGCCGCCGACCGTGCCGCCTCGCCTGCGCTCAGGGACGCGGCGGCGAGGCTCGGCTTCCGCCCCACGCCCGCCTCGGACACGACCGAGCGCGAGCCTGCCTCCGCGGCCGCACCGCCGACGCCCGGACTGTTGCCCGTCGGCTCGATCGCGCCTGCCTTCGCGCTCCCCACGCCGACGGGCACGAGCGTCCGGCTCTCGGCCCTGCGGGGCCGGCCGGTGCTGCTCGAGTTCTTCGCGACGTGGTGCCCGCACTGTGCGGCCGAGGCGCCCCATCTGCGCCGGCTGTACGCGCAGTCACATGCTGCGTTCGTCGCCGTCAACGCCGACAGCGAGGACGCCGCCAGCGTCTTCGCATTCCACGTCTGGTTCGGCTTGCCGTTCCCGGCGCTCGTCGACACCGGCAAGCACACGGTGAGCTGGCCGGCGAGCGGACCGGCCGGACCCGTGTCGAGCAAGTACCGCGTCGGGAGCTTCCCGACCTTCTACGTGCTCGACCGCCGCGGCCGGATCGTCTGGCGCTCGGCCGGCGAACAACCGGACGCGAAACTCCGCCAGGAGCTCCGCCGGGCAACGACGATCTAGGCGCTACCGTTCGATGGAGTGAGCGTGTTCTTCCGAGAGGGCGGAGGCAGGGGAGGCGGACCGTGGCGGTCCCACGAGCCGGTCGAGCGGCCGTCCGACCCAGCCGTGAGGCGCGCCAACGCGCGCCGGATCTTCCGCCTCTTCCGCCCATATTGGCCGCGGCTGGCGGTCGTGGCGACGCTGATCCTCATCTCCTCCGGACTCGGCGTCGCGCCGGCGTTTCTGCTCCGCGACGTCATCGACGCGTTCGTGACCGCGAAGAGCGGCCACTTCGATCTCGCGCATCTGAGCGTGCTGGTGGGGGCGATGATCGCGATCTCGATCGTCACGGGGGCTCTCGGCGTCGTCCAGTCGTACATCTCGACGCAGGTCGGGCAGCGGGTGATGCACGACCTGCGCACGTCCGTCTACCGGCACCTGCAGCAGCTCTCGCTTGCGTTCTTCACGCGCACCCGAACGGGCGAGGTACAGAGCCGGATCGCAAACGACATCGGCGGAGTCGACAACGTCCTCACGTCGACGGCGACGTCGGTGATGTCGAACGTGACGACGGTCGCCGCCGTGATCGTCTCGATGTTCCTGCTCAACTGGAAGCTCGCGCTCTTCTCGCTCGCCCTGATGCCGCTGTTCGTCCTGATGACGCGCAAGGTGGGCCGCCAGCGCCGCCAGATCACGACCATGCAGCAGCGGACGCTCGCCGACATCTCCTCGCTCGTGCAGGAATCGCTTTCGGTCTCGGGGATCATGCTCGGCAAGACGATGGGCCGGAGCGCCGAGCTCAGCGAGCGTTTCCACGGGGAGTCGGACCGGCTGGCCGGGCTCGAGGTGCGAAGCAGGATGGCCGGCCGCTGGATGATGGCGTCGATCCAGATGACGTTCGCCGTGATGCCGGCTGCGGTCTACTGGTTTGGGGGCGTGGAGGCGGCGCACGGCTCGGCGCGACCCGCCGCTCTGGTCGGCACGCTGGGCGCGTTCACGCTCCTCCAGACCCGGCTCTTCGCGCCGATCGGCAGTCTCTTCAGCGTCTCCGTCGACGTGCAGAGCTCGCTCGCGCTCTTCGACCGAATCTTCGAGTACCTGGATCTTCCGGTCGACATCGTCGAGGGGACGCGCGACGTGCGCAACCTGCGTGGCGAGGTTCGCGTCGACCACGTGTCGTTCCGATACGAGGGCCACGGACTGGCGCTGGACGACGTCGACTTCGAGGTTCCGCCGGGCACGAAGACGGCGATCGTCGGCGAGACGGGCGCCGGCAAGACAACGCTGGGCTATCTGATCGCGCGCCTCTACGACGTGACAAGCGGAGCTGTCGAGATCGACGGGATCGACGTGCGTGAGCTGACGTTCCCCGCCCTCGCCGCCGCCGTCGGCGTCGTCTCGCAGGAGACCTACCTGTTCCACGCCTCCGTCCGCGACAACCTTCGCTTCGCAAAGCCGGATGCGACCGACGCGGAGATCGAGGCGGCGGCCGAGGCGGCGCAGATCAGTGGGCTGATCTCGTCGCTGCCGGAAGGCTTCGACACGATCGTCGGCGAGCGCGGCTACCGCTTCTCGGGCGGCGAGAAGCAGCGGCTCGCGATCGCCCGCGCGATCCTGCGCAATCCGCCCATCCTCGTCCTCGACGAGGCGACCTCGTCGCTCGACACGCAGACCGAGCGCGCGGTGCAGGAGGCGCTCGACCGGCTCGTCGAAGGCCGGACGACGATTGCGATCGCCCACCGCCTGTCGACCGTGCGCGACGCCGACCAGATCGTGGTGCTCGACGGCGGCCAGGTGGTCGAGCTCGGCACGCACGAGGAGCTCGTCGCGCAGGGCGGGCGCTACGCGGCACTCGTCGCGCGCGACACCGATCTGCTCGACGACGCCGAGCTCGCCGAGCTGGCGTAGCCGTTCCAAACGCGGCCGAACCGGCCCGGTCCCTGTGGAGCGTTTGTGACAGCGGCTGCCGCCGGACACGGCCTTCGGAGACCTGTCCGGATGGTGCGCGCGCGGCTTGGTCGGGCGATCCGTGCTGTGGACAGGTTGTTCCATACCGTCCGCTACCGCCTGGGCTCTGCTGGACGGCGCGGCTGTGGAAAACCCGGTCGGAGAGCTCAGTCGGCCCAGCGCCGCAGGACGAGCGTGGCGTTGTGGCCGCCGAACCCGAACGAGTTCGAGACCGCAACCTCGAGCCCGGGCACCTCGCGCGACTCGTTCGGCACGTAGTCGAGGTCGCAGTCGGGATCCGGGTCCTCGTAGTTGATCGTCGGCGGGACGACGCGGTCGCGGAGCGCAAGGACGCTGAACACGGCCTCGATCGCGCCGGCGGCGCCGAAGGTGTGGCCCGTCGCGCCCTTCGTCGAGGACACCGGCGTGCGCCGCGCGTGCTCCTCTCCGAGCGCCAGCTTGATCACCTTCGTCTCTGCCGCGTCGCCGAGCGGGGTTGACGTCGCGTGCGCGTTGACGTAGCCCACGTCGGTCGGCTCGACGCCCGCGTCGGCGATCGCCGCCTTCATCGACCGCGCGGGGCTCTGCCCGGTCGGATCGGGCTCCGTCATGTGGGCGGCGTCGGCGGACATGCCGTAGCCGAGCAGTTCCGCATAGATCTTCGCGCCGCGCGACTGCGCGTGCTCGAGCTCCTCGAGCACGAGCACGGCGGCCGCCTCGCCCATGACGAGGCCGTCTCGCTCGCGATCGAACGGCCGTGACGCACGCTGCGGGTCGTCGTTTCTGCGCGAGAGCGCGCGCATTGCGTCAAAGCCCGCGATCCCGACCTTCGTGATCGGCGCCTCGGTGCCGCCGGCGAACATCACCTCCGCGCGGCCGAGACGGATCTCGTCGAGCGCGTCGCCGATCGCCATGTTCGACGCGGCGCACGCCGTGCACTCACTCATCAGCGGGCCTTTGGTGCCGAGCTCGATCGACACCCAGCCCGCGCCCATGTTCGGGATGATGCAGGGGATCGAAAACGGGTTGACGCGATCCGGCCCACGCTCCTTGAGAGTGTCGTAGCAGTCCTGGAAGGAGCGCAGGCCGCCGATACCGGTCGCGATCGACGCACCCATCCGCTCGGGGTCGGTCTTGACGTCGATGCCCGAGTCCGTCTCGGCCTGGCGCGCGGCAGCGAGGATCAGCTGCGCGAAGCGGTCCATGCGCCGCGAGGCCTTGCGGTCGATCCAGTCGGTCGGATCGAAATCGTTCAGCTCGCCGGCGAAGTGCACCGGATAGTCGGTGTGGTCGAACAGCGTGATCTCGCCGATACCCGACTCGCCGGCGAGCAAGGCGCGCCACGTGGAGTCGACGTCGTTCCCGAGCGGGCTCACCATCCCGAGCCCGGTGACGACGACACGCCTGCGTCCGTTTCCACTCCCGTTCAGATCGCTCATCACATCCCCAGTCCCCCGTCGACCAGCAGGACCTCGCCGGTGATGAAGGCAGCCTCGTCGGAGCAGAGGAACCGTACCGCCCGCGCCACGTCCTGCGGCTCGCCGAAGCGGCCGAGGGGCGTCGCCTGCAGCATCTGCTGCTTCGCCTCGTCCGGCAACACCTCAGTCAGCCGGGTATCGACGTAGCCCGGCGCGACGACGTTCGCGCGCACGCCGCGTGACCCGAGCTCGCGCGCGAGCGACTTCGTGAAGCCGATGATCCCGGCCTTGGACGCCGCGTAGTTCGTCTGGCCCCAGTTGCCGCGCAGTCCGACGATGGAGCTCACGTTGACGATCGCACCGCGGCGCTTCTTCATCATCGGCCGCGTCACGGCGCGGCACGTGTAGAAGACCGAGCTGAGGTTCGTCTCGATCGCGTCACGCCAGTCGTCGTCCGTCATCCGCGCGAGCAGGCCGTCGCGGGTCAGGCCCGCGTTGTTGACGAGGATGTCGAGCTCCCCGGCCTCTTCGACCAGGCGGCCAGCCTCCTCGGCCGACGACACGTCCGCCTGCACGGCCCTGGCGCCCGCCTCGAGCGCCACCGCATCCGCCTCGTCGGCGCCTGCCCGAAAGCCGAACACCACCTCCGCTCCTGCGCGCGCGAGCTCGCGCACGATCGCTGCGCCGATGCCGCGCGAGCCGCCGGTGACGAGCGCCCGCTTTCCCTCGAGCGAGCAGAAGGCGTCAGGCAAGCTGGTTGACTGCGGCGTCGAGCGACTCCAGGTCGTTGACCGGGATCGCCTTCACCGAGCTGTCGATCCTCTTCAGTAAGCCGCTGAGGACGTTCCCCGGCCCGACCTCGACGTACGTCGTGACGCCTTCGGAGATCAGCTCGCGCGCTGCCTGCGCGAACTTCACCGGCGCGGTGAGCTGCTCGACCAGCAGACCGCGATACCGATGCACGTCTTCGATCTTCGCCGTCACCGTCGAGACAAAGTGCGCTGTCGGCGCCTTGAACTCGATCCGGTCGATCGCCGGGCGCAGGCGTTCCGCGGCGTGGGCAACGAGCGGCGAGTGGAACGCGCCGGACACGCGCAGCCGGACCGCGCGGCGGGCACCTTCGTTCGCGGCCTCGACGCAGCACTCGTCCACCGCCGGCGTCTGCCCGGAGACGACGAGCTGCCCGGGACAGTTGTAGTTCGCCGGCCACACGTTGGCGATCTTGCGGCAGAGCGCCTCGACGATCTCGTCGGCGAGGCCGAGGATCGCCGCCATCGATCCGGGCCGCTCGCGTGCGGCCTCCGCCATGGCGAGGCCACGCTCGCGCACGAGCCGGATCGCCTCCGTCAGGCTGTACGACTTCGCCGAGCCGAGCGCGGCGAACTCGCCGACCGAGTGGCCGATCACGTAGTCGGGCCGTATTCCGCGCGCGCGCAACGCCGCGTCGATCGCGAGGCTCGTCGTGACGAGCGCCGGTTGCTGGATGTCCGTCTCGACGAGCTCGGCGGCGTCGGCCGAGAAGCACAACCGCCGCAAGTCGAGGCCCGAGGCGTCGCTTGCTTCGTCGTAGACGGCCATCGCCGACGGCTCGGCCTCGGCGACGTCGCGGCCCATGCCGGCGTCGAAGGACCCCTGCCCAGGGAACATGAAGGCCAGCTTCCCGCTCATACCGTCGCTCCGTTCGTCTCGTGTGTCCATTCGATCAACGCCGAGCCCCAGGTGAGCCCCGCGCCCATACCCGTCATCAGCACCAGCTTTCCTGGTCTGAGTCTGCCGTCCTCCGCCGCGTCGGCGAGCGCCAGCGGGATCGACCCCGACGACGTGTTGCCGTAGCGGTCGACATTCACGACGACCTTCTCCTCCGGGAAGCCTAGCTTCCTGGCCGCGTGGTCGATGATCCGGACGTTCGCCTGGTGGGGAACGTAGACGTCGACGTCCTCGACCGACTTGTCGCACTCCTCCAGCACGGCCTCGGCCGAGCTCACCATGACGCGCGTGGCAAACCTGAACACCGCCGGCCCGTTCATCGTCAGGTACGCGGGCACGGAGTCGTCGAATCTGCGGGAACCGCTGCTCGGCAGCTGGAGCTCGCGGCCGCCGGCACCGTCCGCCCCGAGCTCGAAGCCGAGGAAGCCGCCCTCGTCGACGCGCTCCATGACGACGGCGCCGGCGCCGTCGCCGAACAGGATGACCGTCGAGCGGTCGTCCCAGTTGAGGATGCGCGTGAGGATGTCGCCGCCGACGACGAGCGCCCGCTGCGCAAGCCCGCCGGCGAGCATGCCGTAAGCCTGAGCGACCGCGTACATGAACCCGGTGCAACCGGCGGAGAGGTCGTAGGCCGCAGCGTCGCCCGCGCCCAGCACGTCGGCGAGGACGGCGGCGGTCGCCGGAAACGCCATGTCCGGCGTGACGGTGGCGACGATCACGAGGTCGAGCTCGTCGCCGCGCACGCCGGCGGCGGAGAGCGCGCGGCGCGCGGCCGGCAGCGACAGGTCGGACATCGCCTCGTTCGGCGCAGCGATCCGGCGTTCGCGGATCCCGGTCCGGTCGCGGATCCACTCGTCCGAGGTGTCGACGATCTGCGCGAGGTCGTCGTTCGTCATCACTCGCTCGGGCACGTGGCAGCCGAGGCCGGTGATCGAGACGTGCATGCCGTTCGCGCGCGCGATCATCCGGCTTCGACCGCAAAGGTGAGCGTTCCCCTGACGGCAAGCTCGCCGCCGACCGACGCGCGCACCTTGCCGCGACCCACCGGTCCGCGCACCGCTTCGACCTCGCACGAGAGATCGAGGACCTCGCCGGGACGTACGATCCGCTTGAAGCGGATGCGGTCGATCCCGGCGAAGAGCGCCAGCTTGCCGCGATTCTCGGGTTGCGACAGGACGGCGACTGCGCCGCACTGGGCGAGTGCCTCGACCATCTTCACGCCGGGCATGATCGGGTTGCCCGGAAAGTGACCCGCACAGTCCGCGTCGGTGACCGTCTTGCGGGCGACGACGAGCTCGCCCGGGAGGAGCTCGAGCACCTCGTCGACGAGCAGGAACGGGTCGCGGTGCGGCAGGATCTCCTCGATCGCCGCACGGTCAAGGTGCTGGGGCGCCGGCACGCTGCGCCTAGTCTAGAGCGCGTGCGGCTCTCGCCCGACGTCGTGGTTCCGCTGCTCCGCGGGAGCTTCGGCCGCGAGTACTACTACGCGGTCGAGGCGAAGACGACGCAGCGGCTGTTGCCCGAACGCGCGACGCACGGCGCGGTCGCCCTGACGGAGCATCAGACGGCCGGTCGCGGCCGGCTCGGGCGCGTCTGGCTGGACGACCCGGGCGCCGGTCTCACCTTCTCGGTGGCACTCAACCCGCCCCCGCCGGTCGATCGCTGGCCCGAGCTGACGCTCGTCGCGGCCCGCGCTGTGGCGGCGGCCGTCGGCCCCGAGGCGATGATCAAGGCGCCGAACGACGTACTCGTCGACGGGCGCAAGGCCGCCGGGATCCTCGCCGAGGCCGCGGAACGGGTCGTGCTCGGGATCGGCGTCAACGTCGGCTCGATTCCCTGGCCCGGCGCCGGCTACGTCGACGCCAACCGGCTCGAGCTCCTGGTGGCGATCCTCGACGAGCTCGAGCGGGGCTACGACGGCTGGCTCAAGGATAGGTGACGACGGCGCTGAGATTGCCCGCGGCGTCCGCGGCCTGCGCACTGACGGTCGTCACCGGGTCGGGCGGCGCCGGCAGCATGAAGGTGCCCTGAGGTTCCGAGAGCACGATCGTCTGCCCGTTGACCGTCGCGGTCACCGTGGCGGGCTCGCTGAGCTGGAAGCGCAGCGACGACAGGTCGAGCAACGTCAGGACCGGCGGCGTCGCGTCGACGGTCACCGGTGTCGTGGAGCTGACCGCGCCGAGGGAGTCCGTTGCGGTCACTACCGCCTGGTACGTCCCGTCGCCTACCGGCACGCCGTTGATCGTCCCGTTCCAGGCGATCGACTGCACACCCGCTCCGAGCGCGCCGGAGAAGACCGTGCCGAGGACGGCGCCGGACTGCTCGAGCTGGATCTCGACGGTGAGCGGCCGGCTGAGGCTGAAGTTGAAGACCGCCGAGTCGGCGACTCCGTCGCCGTTCGGTGAGATAAGCGCCGGCGTGAGCGCGAATCCGGTCAGCGACCGGTCGACGGTAACCGCCACCGATCGCGGCGGCGCGGTCGCTCCGCCCGGCGCCGCCGCCACGACGAGCTTGTAGCGGCCGTCGGGAACTGCCGCGAGCGAGAAGTTGAACGACTGCGGACCGGACTGGAGCGTCGTCGAGAGGAGTGTGAGCGGAAGCGTCGCACCCGGGGCGGCCGCTGCGAGGGAGATGGTGACGGCGGCAGGAGCGGCGAGCGTGAAGGCGACGCTGACGTTACTGCCGGTGCCGTCCGGCGCCGGGCTCACCACCGCCGGCGTCGCAGCGAGGCCGCTGAGCGGGCTCGCGACCGGCGGGGCGGGCGCCGGCGTGAGCGCGCTCCGGCCGATCGTCCCGGTCGCCGAGCGAACGGCGGCTCCCGACGAGATCGACCAGGTGTAGGGACCCTTGCCTGTCCCGGCCGAGTTCCACGTCCAGTCGATGGTCGAGCCGCGGCCGCTGTGCGACACCGCGACCGCGCCGGCGGGATCGGTCACGCTCACGGTCCAGGACCGCACCGACGACAGCCGCCCCTGGAAGCGCACCGAGCCGCCGAGCGAGCCGCTGACGACCGGCGAGTACAGCTTCGGCAACCCAGTGAGCGAGACGCGCCGCGTGAATGCCGGCAAGAGCGCGTAGGCCCGGTTGCCCGGGCACTCGCTCGGGCCGGTGTCGCGGTGACCCGAGATCGCGCGCAGCGTGACGACAGTGCCGGCCTTGAACTTCGCGTTGCCGCCGGAGGTGTAGACGACCTTCGAGAGCGGGTCGATGTGCGCGACGTCGAGCCGCCACGCGAGCAACCGGACGAGCGCCTCCTGCATCGCCGGTGTCGGCGTCGCGTTCTGGAAGTCTCCGATCAGCGAGATACCGACCGTACCGGCGTTGAAGCCGAGCGCGTGCGCTCCGATCACGTTCTCGTCGACGCCGCCGCCGCGCCCTTCGTAGATCGTGCCGTACCGGTCGACGAGGAAGTTGTAACCGATGTCGTTCCACCCGTTCGCCTCCACGTGATACGTCTCGATGCCGCGCACGATCGCGGCCGACTGCGCGGGTGTGTACGAGTTCGTGCTCGCGGTGTGGTGCACGATCGCGAGCTTCAACGTCGGCGCGTAGATTGGCTTCGCGCGCACGATCTTCTCGTCCGCGAACCAGTCCGCCCGGGAGACGATCGTGGGCGAGCCGGCGATCGAGAGCGTCCGCCGCGGCGCGGTCGTCACCTTCGACGAGAGGTAGTAGGCGCGGAGTGCGGTCACCGTCCCGCTCGTCCGGAAGCGAACGGCTGCCGACGGGCCGACCCACTCGACGTTCCCGTCGTGCCATCCGGGGCCGTCACCGTCGTCCGCGTCCGCGGCCTGCCATGGACGCCAGACGCCGCCGGCCGACCGCGTCTCGTACGCCACGGCGCCGCCGCCGCGCCAGTGGAGCCCGAGCATGTCGAACCGGATCGGTGCGGCCGCGGCCTGCAACGAGCGCGGGCCGAGCGGCACGTCCCGCGCGACCATCGTCACGAGCCCGGCGCGGGCGAGGCCCGGAAGGGCAAGGGCGGCTGCGGCGGCGAGCAGGAGCGTCTTCATCGGGCGGAGCAGTCCAGCTCTGTCCGCTTCGCGTTCGAGGCGCGAGTCCCTCTCGGGAATACAATCGTGTCTACTGTGAAACGCCTGCTCCTGGCCGCGCTCTCGGTCGCCGCGCTCGCCGCGTCGGCTGCGCTGGCGGCGACGCAGCCGCCGGCCGGCCAGCCACGCGTGCTCGTCATCCATTTCGCCCCCGATCTCGAGATCGACCAGGTGACGCAGGGCTGGATCGACGGCCAGCTGCACCGCGCGGAGCACGGCGGCTACTCGGCCGCCGTGATCGAGCTCGACACGCCCGGAGGCGACCTCGACTCGATGCGCACGATCGTGCAGACCGAGCTGAAGCTGAACGTGCCGGTGATCGTCTACGTCCCTGACGGGTCGCGGGCCGCCTCGGCCGGCGTCTGGGTCTCGCAGGCGGGGGACGTGCTCGCGATGGGCCCGGACGGCACGAACATCGGCGCCTCGACGCCGATCGAGGGGACCGGCCAGAACATCGGCGGCAGCGACCTCCGGCGCAAGGTGATCAACGACGCCGCCGCCTCACTCCGGAGCCTGATGCAGTCGCACGGTCGCAACGCCGCCTGGGCGAACAAGGCGGTGCGGGTTGCCTCGAGCCTCTCCGCGCAGCAGGCCCTCCAGATGCACGTGATCGACCTGATCTCCCCCTCGCTGCCGGCCCTCTTGAAGACGATCGACGGCCGCGTCACCGTGCCGCGTCATCTGAAGCTGCACACGGCCAACGCCCAGCTCGTCGACACGAGCCCGGGCTTCGTCACGAAGTTCCTCGACGTGCTGATCAACCCGAACATCGTCTCGCTCCTCTTCCTCGCAGGCATCATCGGCATCGGCTTCGAGATCTTCCACCCCGGGGTGATCCTGCCGGGCACGGTCGGCGCGATCTCCCTGGTCGGAGCGCTGTTCGGACTCTCCGTGCTCTCGGTCTCGTGGAGCGGGCTGCTGCTGATCGTGCTCGGCGTGGCGCTGCTCGTCATCGACGCGCACGTGACGACGCATGGGGTGCTGACCATCGGCGGGCTCATCTCGCTCGCGGTCGGCCTGGCGACGCTCTTCAACGGCGGCCCGGGCGAGGCGCACGTCTCGACGCCGCTGATCGTGACCGTCACGCTCGTGCTCGGCGGCTTCTGGGCATTCGCGATCGGGAAGGCGGTCGCCTCGCGGCGCCTGCCGGTCACCGTCGGACCTCAGGAGATGGTCGGCATGCAGGGAGTCGTCCGCGACAACGGGCTCGTGTTCGTCCACGGGGAGCTGTGGCGGGTGCGGTCGCGCGAACCGCTCGCCCCGGGGCAGCGGGTCCAGGTCGACGCTCTCGACGGCCTGACGCTGCAAGTGCACCCGGTGTAGGCTCGACTCATGACCGTCGGACTGATCATCTTCGCGGTTGTTCTCTTCGCGCTCGTGCTCTACGCGATCGCGGCGATCCGGATCCCGCGCGAGTACGAGCGGATGATCGTGTTCAGGCTCGGCAGGCTCCAGCCCGAGCCGCGCGGTCCAGGTCTCTTCTTCCGGATTCCGATCATCGACCAGCTGACGAAGGTCGACCTGCGCACGATCACGCTGCAGATCCCGCCGCAGGAGGTGATCACGAAGGACAACGTGCCGGTTCGCGTGAACGCCGTCGCGTACTTCCGGATCGTCGACCCGAAGGCGGCGATCGTTCAGATCGAGAACTACATGGTCGCGACGTCGCAGATCGCGCAGACGACGCTGCGGTCGGTGCTCGGCCAGCACTCGCTCGACGAGCTGCTCTCCGAGCGCGAGAAGATCAACGCGATCCTGCAGGGGATCATCGACGAGCAGACCGCGCCGTGGGGGATCAAGGTCTCGGTCGTCGAGGTCAAGGACGTCGAGATCCCGCAGGGCATGCAGCGCGCTATGGCGCGCCAGGCAGAGGCCGAGCGCGAGCGGCGCGCCAAGGTCATCAATGCCGAGGGCGAGTTCCAGGCGTCGGAGCGGCTGAAGGACGCGGCGCTCGTGATCGAGCAGCATCCCGTCGCGTTGCAGCTCCGTTATCTGCAGACGCTGCTCGAGCTCGGGTCCTCGCAGTCGACGACGATCGTCTTCCCGGCGCCGGTGGACATCATCTCGGCGTTCCTGCCGAAGCAGTCGCCGACGCGCGGTGACGGATCTTCGTCGTGACCCGGTAGCCGGACGCTGGGTCGCGTTCGCCCCCGCCCGGGCCGCGAGACCCGGGGCGGCGAACCCGATCGAGGACGAGCTCGAGAACTGCCCGTTCTGCGCAGGGCACGAGGACCGGACGCCGCCGGAGACGCTCCGCCTCGGCGACGGCCCGACCGGCTGGCGCGTGCGAGTGGTGCCGAACCTCTACCCCGCGCTCGAGCGGCAGGAGGTCGTGATCCACGGCCCCGAGCACCGTCGCTCGCTGGGCGAGCTCGACGACGTGACGCTCGACCTGGTCGCGGAAGCCTGGCAGCGGCGAGCGCACGACGCCGGCGGCACCGTGTTCGCGATCGTCAACGAAGGCCACTCGGCGGGCGCCTCGCTCCCGCACTCGCACTCGCAGCTCGCGTGGCTTCCCGGGCCGCCGCCGGGCGTGCTCGCCGAGCGAGGGCTACCCGAAGTGGAGCCGATCCTCGCCCGGGACGGCCTCGTCGCCGGCTGTCCGCGCGCGAGCCGGGTGCCGTACGAGCTTCAGATCGCGCCGGAGCGAAGCGAGCCCGACGGGCTCCGCAGCGACCTGCTCGCACCCGCGCTGCGTCTGCTCGCCGAGCTCGTCCGCCGGCTGCACGCGCTCCACGGGGACGACCTGCCGCTCAACGTGTGGCTCCACGACGGCGCTCACTGGCACCTCGAGCTGCTGCCCCGGACGACGAGGCTCGCCGGGCTCGAGCTCGGCGCCGGCGTCTGGATCAACCCGGTCCCACCCGAGCAGGCGGCGGACGAGCTCGGCGCTACTGCTGCGGACCGCTGATGCGCTGCTCGCGGAAGCGCCGGGCGGCGTCGATGGCCGCGCCGAGGTTGAGGCCCTTGTCCTTCGCCTGCTTGATGAGCATGACCGTCTCGAGCGCGTCGATGTCGTAGATCCGCTGCTTCTTGCCCTTGGTCGGGATCTGCGCCTTGTTCGTCCAGTAGTCGAGCTGCATCTTCGAGATGCCGGCGATGCGGCAGACCTGCCCGAGGTAGAGCTCGACCTTGGTCAGGTGGTCGGCCAGGTCGATGGGCTCCAGCAGGTCGACTTGCCTCGAATAGGCCATCGGGTCAACTCCCTTGCCTGCCTTACAACTCCGTGTTGCGACTTATACACGCATCCTTCTGAAAAGGGAAGACTTCGCTGCGAAAACCTCCCTCGTTCGAGGGATGGCTCAGGCAGTGCCGGCCGGCTCGTCGTCGCCGGAGTCGATCACCGGCGCAAGCGACGAGACGATCTCGCCCTCGCGCAGGCGCATGACGATCACGCCCTGCGTCGCGCGACCGAGGCGCTTCACGTCCTCGACCGGCATCTTGATCACGGTGCCGCCGGTCGAGATCAGCATCACCTGGTAGCCGTCGCGCACGACCCGCGCACCGGCGAGGTGGCCGCGGGCTTCGGTCAGCTGCACCGTCTTCACGCCGAGCCCGCCGCGACCCTTCTTCGGGTACTCGGAGATCCGCGTCCGCTTGCCGTAGCCGTTCTCGGTCACGACGAGCAGGTCGGAGTCGCCCGCAGCGATCGCGACCGAGATCACCTCGTCGCCGGTGCGCAACCGCATGCCCTGGACGCCGGATGCGTCGCGACCCATCGGCCGCACATCCTGCTCGGCGAACCGGATCGCCTGGCCGTTGCGGGAGACGAGCAGCACGTCGTCGTCGCCGGTCGAGTGGCGCACGCCGACGAGCTCGTCGCCCTCGCGCATCTTCAGCGCGATGATTCCGTCGGCGCGAAGCGGCGTGTTGTACGCGGCCAGCTTCGTTTTCTTGACGAGGCCGTTCTTGGTCGCGAACAGCAGGTACTCGGCCTCCTCGAAGTTCCGGGTCTGGATCACGGCGCGCACCTGCTCGCCCTGGCGGAACGGCAGCAGGTTGACGATCGCGCGGCCCTTCGACTGGCGCGACCCGAGCGGCAGCTCGTGCACCTTGAGCCGGTAGACCTTGCCGACCGAGGTGAAGAAGAGCACGTAGTCGTGCGTCGAGGCGACGAACAGGTGCTCGATGTAGTCGTCGTCCTTCAGGTCCATCCCCATCACGCCGATGCCGCCGCGGCGCTGCTCGCGGTAGGCGGTGACCGGCAATCGCTTGATGTAGCCCGAGCGCGTGATCGCGATCACCATGTCTTCCTCCGCGATCATGTCCTCGAGCTCGAGCTCCTCCTCGGCGGCGATGATCTCGGTGCGGCGGTCGTCGTTCTTGCCGTACATCTCCTTGATCTCGAGCAGCTCCTCACGGATCAGCGCGTCGATCTTCGTCTCGTCCGACAGCAGCGCGCGCAGCTCGCCGATCCGCTCCATCTTGGCGCGGTACTCGTCCTCGACCTCCTTGCGCGCGAGGCTGGTCAGGCGCGCGAGGCGTAGGTCGAGGATCGCCGAAGCCTGGATCTCGGTGAGCGCGAACTGCTCCTGGAGCCCAACGCGCGCCTCCTCGGTGTCGTTCGCGGCGCGGATGAGCGCGATCACGGCGTCGAGGTTGTCGAGCGCGGTCAGATAGCCCTGGAGGACGTGCGCGCGCGCCTCGGCCTGCCGCAGCTCGAACTGCGAGCGGCGGGTGACGATCTCGCGCTGGAAGTCCAGGTAGTGCGTGACCAGCTCGAGCAGGGAGAGCGTCCGCGGCACGCCGTCGACGAGCGCGACGGCGTTGTAGCCGAACGTCGCCTGCAGCGCGGTGTGCTTGAAGAGCTTGTTGAGCGCGACCTGCGGCACCGCGTCTCGCTTGAGCTCGATCTGGATGCGCATGCCCGTCCGGTCGCTGTGATCGGCGAGGTCGGAGACCTCCGTCAGGACCTTCTCGTGCACGAGGTCGGCGATCTTCTTGATGACGCCGTTCTCGCCGCCCTTGCGGACGCCGTACGGCAGCTCGCTGACGATGATCGCGCTCTTGCCGCCTCGCAGCTCCTCGATGTGCGCGCGGGCGCGCATGACGATGCGGCCGCGGCCCGTGCGGTACGCATCACGGATGCCCGCGCGACCGAGGATGATCGCGCCGGTCGGGAAATCGGGGCCCTTGATGTGCTTCATCAGGTCTTCGACGTTCGCGTTCGGCTTGTCGATCAGCGTCACGATCGCGTCGATCGTCTCGCCGAGGTGGTGCGGTGCCATGGTCGTGGCCATGCCGACGGCGATCCCGGCCGAGCCGTTGACGAGCAGGTTCGGAAAGCGGGCCGGCAGGACGAGCGGCTCGCGCTTCGTCTCGTCGTAGTTCGGGCCGAAGTCGACGGTGTCGGAGTCGAGCTCGCGCAGCATCTCCTCGGCGAGCCGCTGCAGCCGTGCCTCGGTGTAGCGCATCGCCGCCGCGGGGTCGTCGTCGACGGAGCCGAAGTTCCCCTGGCCGTCGACGAGCGGGTAGCGCAGCGAGAACGGCTGCGCCATGCGCACGAGCGTGTCGTAGATCGCCTCCGGGCTGTGCGGGTGGTAGTGCTTGACGACCTCGCCGACGACCGCGGCGCTCTTGACGTGCTTGCGGTTGTACCGGTTCCCGTCGGTCCACATCGCATAGAGGACGCGGCGGTGGACGGGCTTCAACCCGTCGCGCACGTCGGGCAGCGCGCGCCCGACGATGACCGACATCGCGTAGTCGAGGTAGCTCGAGCGCATCTCCTGCTCGAGCTCGCGCGGCTCGATCCGCCCAGGCCCGAGCGCCCCGGTCTCGAGCTCAGACATGTCTCACCGCCAACTTCAAACCGTCAGTGTTCACACTCCCCCGCGGCCGGAGCCGGGCCATGCCCGCCCAGAGGCCAAGCGCGGCCAGGCCGCCGGGGCGAACAAGCAGGGGGCCCATGGGGGAACCCTGGGCCCCCCCATGTCTAGACATCGAGGAACTTCACATCCTTGGCGTTGGCCTCGATGAACAGGCGCCGCGGCTCGACGGCGTCGCCCATCAGCATCGAGAACACGCGGTCGGCGGAATGCGCGTCTTCGATGTCGACGCGGATCAGCAGCCGCTTCGCCGGGTCCATCGTCGTCTCCCAGAGCTGCTCGGGGTTCATCTCCCCGAGGCCCTTGAAGCGCGAGAGCTCCATGCCCTGCTTGGCGGCGTCGAGCAGACGCGCGCGGAGCGCCTCGAAGCTCTCGGCCTGCACGTCCTCCTTGCCAACACGAACGGTGAACGGCGCCAGGCCGACGATCTCCGCGAGCTTGCCGTAGGCATGGCGCACGTGCCGGTAGATCGGCGAGCCGAGCAGCTCGGCCGGCACGAGGATGTTGCGCGCGGTCGAGGTCTCGGTCTCGACGAGCCGGATCCGGAACGAGTCGTCGTCGCGATCGACGATCGACAGCTCGTAGCCGTTCGGCGCGATCGCGTCGATCGCGCGATCGACGTCGTCACCCTGGTCGATCTCGTACTCGACGAGCCGGTGGTGCAGCATCAGGTCGGCCGCCGGCACCCCGAAGTCCGAGCGCAGGCGCGCCGAATAGCCCTCGTACTGCGCGAGCTCCTTCGTGAACCGGCTCCACCTCGCCTGGCTGAGCTTTACCTCGTTCCCGTCGCGGTCGGCGACGGCCACGGCGGGGATGCGCTCGCGCGCGAGCAGCTCCTCGAGCTGCGCCTCCTTCTCGAAGTAGAACTCCTGGTTGCCGAGCTTCACGCGGTAGAGCGGCGCCGCAGCGATATAGACGTGGCCGCGGTCGATCAGCTCCGGCATCTGCCGGTAGAGGAAGGTGAGGATCAGCGTGCGGATGTGAGCGCCGTCGACGTCGGCGTCGGTCATCACGATCACGCGGTGGTAGCGCAGCTTCGCGATGTCGAACTCGTCGCCGATGCCGGTGCCGATCGCGGTGATCATCGCCTGGATCTCGTTGTTCGAGAGCACCTTGTTGATCCGGTTCTTCTCGCTGTTGATGATCTTCCCGCGCAGCGGCAGGATCGCCTGGAAGCCGCGGTCGCGGCCCTGCTTCGCGGAGCCGCCCGCCGAGTCGCCCTCGACGATGAAGAGCTCGGCAGACTCGGGGTCGTTGATCGAGCAGTCCGCGAGCTTCCCTGGAAGCGACATCGACTCGAGCGCCGACTTGCGCCGCGTCAGCTCGCGCGCCTTGCGCGCCGCGAGCCGCGCGCGTGAGGCCGCGATCGCCTTGTTGACGATCTGGCGCGCGTCGGTTGGGTTCTCTTCGAGGTACTCCGTGAGCTTCGCGTTCACGGTTTGCTCGACGAGGCCGGCGATCTGCGGGTTGCCGAGCTTGGACTTCGTCTGCCCTTCGAACTGCGGGTTCTCGAGCCGCACGGAGACGACGGCGGCGAGCCCCTCGCGCACGTCCTCGCCTTCGAGGTTGTCCTCCTTCTCCTTCAGGAGGCCCTTGTCGCGCGCGTACTTGTTCAGCGTGCGCGTCAGCGCCGAGCGGAACCCCTGCATGTGCGTGCCGCCCTCGACGGTGTTGATGTTGTTGGCGAACGAGAAGACCGACTCCTGGTAGGAGGTGTTCCATTGCATCGCCACCTCGACGAAGCCGGCGCTGCTCTCGCCCTCGAAGTAGGCGATGCGCTTATGCACTGGATCCTTCGCTTCGTTCACGTAGGAGACGAAGTCGCGGATGCCGCCCTCGTAGTGGAATTCGACCGTGTCCCCGCCGCCAGCGCGCTCGTCGGTGAACCGGATGCGCAGGCCGCGCGTCAGGAACGCGGTCTCGCGGAAGCGCTGGCGCAGCGTCTCGCCGGAGAACTCGAGCTCCTCGAAGATCTCCGCGTCGGGCAGGAAGGTGATCGTCGTCCCGCTCCCGTGGCTCGTGCCCCCCTCCTCCATGTCGCCGGTCGGCACGCCGCGGGCGAACTCCTGGCGGAAGGTCTTGCCGTCCTGCTCGACCTCGGCCACGAGCCGCTCGGAGAGAGCGTTCACGACCGACGCGCCGACGCCGTGGAGGCCGCCGGAAACCTTGTAGGCGCCGCCCCCGAACTTGCCGCCGGCATGCAGCTTCGTCAGCACAACGGTCAGCCCGGGTAGGCCCGTGCCCTCGACGATGCCGGTCGGAATGCCGCGGCCGCGGTCGCGCACGGTGACCGAGTTGTCCGGGTGGATCGTGACCTCGATCAGGTCGTTGTGACCCGCCATCGCCTCGTCGACGGCGTTGTCCACCACCTCGTAGACGAGGTGGTGGAGACCGCGGAGGCCGGTCGAGCCGATGTACATGCCGGGCCGGAGCCGGACCGGCTCGAGACCCTCGAGGACCGTGATGTCCTTCGCGGAGTAGGATGCCTTTGAGGGGGACTTCGTCATCAGAGAAAAGCCCTGCAAAACCTCGGTTTTGCGGGCTGTGGACAGTGTATCAGACCGGGCGGTCTGACGGGGGCCGGGCGAGGCTGAAACCGATCGCTTTTTCCACACGTTCGCGCAGATTTTCGTCCTCGATCCCGGCGGCAAGCTCGGCGGCGGCGCGAGCGTGCTCGGGACCGGGCCTCGGCGACTTCGCCGGCGTCGGCTCCGGCGCCAGCACAGGCAACGGCCCAGGCGCGAACCGGAGTCCCGGCACGGCGAGCCGTGCAGCGATCTCGCCGGCTCGATGAGAAAGCTCGAACGCCCAGATCGAGTCCGCGGTCGCGATGTGCAGCGTGCCGTCCCGGCCGATGCGCGCGGGCCACGCGTTGCGCGCGATCGCCTCGCCGACTGCTTCCGGCCAGCGGTCGACGACCTCGGCCAGGCCCGCCTGCGGGCCGAAACGAGCGAGCTCGACGCGCAGCTCGTCACCGAGCCTGTCCAGGGCTCACCTCCACAACCTGCGCCGGCTCGAGCGGCAGCGCCGAGCGCTGCGTCGCGGTGATCACGACCTGCCCCATCGCCGCCACTCGCTCGGCGAGCACGCGCCGGCGTCCGGGGTCGAGCTCGGAGAGCACGTCGTCGAGGAGCAGCAGCGGCTCGGAGCGCAGCAGCTCCGCCTCTGCGAGCACGAGCGACAGCACCGAGAGCCGCTGCTCGCCCTGCGAGCCGAAGCTCCGCAGCTCGCGGTCGCCGGCGGCGATCAGCACGTCGTCGAGGTGCGGGCCGGCGCCGGTCGACCCGCGCGCGAGGTCCTGCCCGATCCGCGCCTCGAGAGCCGCGGCGGACGGCGGCTCGGCGTCGTAGGCGAGCCTGGCGCCGGGGAGGCCGAGCTCGCCGGCCCGCTCCGCGAATCCCGGCGAGAGCGCCGTCACGGTGTCGCGCCTGAGCTCGACGAGCCGTGCGGCGAGCTCGGCCAGGCGTCCCGTCCACGGCTCGAGTGCGTCCGGGCCCGAGAGACCCAGCTGGATCCGCCGGATCGCGGCGTTCCGCTGCGCGAGCGCGGCGGCATAGTCCTGCGGCACCCCGAGCCGTGCCGGATAGAGACGGGCAGCCACGCGGTCGACGTACGCGCGCCGCGCCGCGGGCCCGCCCTTCACGACGGCAAGCCGGTCGGGCGTGAAGACCAGCGTGGGGAACTCGCGCCGCAGCGCCTCCGCCGACGGCAGCCGCGAGCCGTCGAGCTCGGCAACCTTCGCGGCACTCGGTGAGAGCTTGAGCCGGACGCGGTGTGGCACGCCGGACCGCTCGACCGTGAGGCCGATCGACGCAGCCGGCTCGCCGAAGCGGACGAGCTGGCCCTCCGCGCGAGTCCGTGGCGAGAAGCCCTGCGTGCCCACGTGGAGAGACTCGAGCAGGTTCGTCTTGCCGACGCCGTTGTCGCCGACGACGAGGACGACGCCGCCGGCGAGAGGAAGGTCGAGTGCGGCGTAGGAGCGGTAGTTCCGGAGCGTGACGTGCGCGACGATCAGCCCGCTAGGCGCCGCTTGGACGTTTGCGGACCCACTAGCCGGCGAGCCGAATCGGCATGATCAGGTACGTGTAGTCGGCGGTCTCGCCCTCGAGCACAGCCGGCCGGAGCGGGCTGATCAGCTTCAGCGTCACGGTCGAGGAGTCGATCGAGTCGAGCCCGTCGCGGAGGAACTCGGCGTTGAAGCCGATCTCGAGCGGGTCGGCCGCGAACGGGGCCGGAAGCGATTCGCGCGCCTCCCCCACGTCCTGCGTCTGCGCGGACACCGTCAGCTCGCCGTCCGCGAACCGCAGCCGGAGTGGTGAGTTGCGCTGCGCCATCACGGACACGCGCCGCACGACGTCGAGCAGCTCGTCACGGGGCAGCTGGAGCTCGTGCTCGAATTGCTCGGGCAGAAGCTGGCGGTAGTTCGGGAACTGGCCGTCGATGCGGCGGCTCGTCAGCCAGGTGCCGCCGTTCCCGAACACGACGTGGTTGTCGTAGAGGCCTAGCTGGAGCTCCCCGGCATCGAGCCGTCCGAGCTCCTGGAGGGCCCGTGCCGGGATAATCGCCTCAAGCTCGGGCAGAGCGCTCTCGGACGGGGTCTCCTTGACCGCGAGCCGATACGAGTCCGTCGCCGCCATCACGATCTTGCCGGGCTCGAAGCGGACGAGGATGCCCGTGAGCACAGGCCGGCTCTCATCGCGCGATGCGGAGCGACCGACGCGACCGACCGTCTCGACGAGCGCGTCGCGATCGACGACCTCGAGCCGCGACGTGTCGATTGCCGGTAGGCGCGGGAAGTCCTCGGCGGAGTACGTGTGGATGCGATAGCTCGCGGAGCCGCAGGTGATCGAGACGATCGACTCGCCGATGATGTGCTCGATCGACACATCGGCATCCGGGAGCGAGCGGACGATCTCGAGCAGGAGGCGACCGGGGACAACGGCTTCTCCCTCGCCTGCGACGTCGGCCTCGAGCGAGGTCCGCAGCGAGAGCTCCATATCGGTTGCAGCCAGCTGGAGCTCGCCGTCGGCGGTGCGGAGCTGGATCCCGCCGAGCACGAGCACCGCCGTCCGCGTCGAGACCGCGCGGGCGACGAGCGTCAGGCGCTCGAGGAGCGCGTCGCGGGGGACGTTCAGCTTCAGTCCGGTGTCCACCATTACGTTTGAGTCAATCATGGAATGAAAAGATCGTTGTAGTACGTAGTGTGGTGGGAAGCGTGGAGAACCGCTTCCCACGTTGCTGCGAAGCCATTTTCGCTGTGGGGGCGGACGGGGGACAAGTGAGCCGGTTCAACACTCCTCGCCGCTCAGCGTGCCTGTTTGATGCGCGCTGTGAGTTCCTGCACCAGGTTGTACACCGATCTGTCCTGAACGATCAGGCGGGCGATCTTCGAAGTCGCGTGGATCACCGTGGTGTGGTCGCGGCCGCCGAACTGCTTGCCGATCTTCGGCAGCGAGGAGTCGGTCAGCTCGCGCGAGAGGTACATCGCAACTTGGCGCGGGTAGACGATGTTCTGCGAACGCCGGTCACCTGTGAGCTCGTTGATGCTGACGCTGAAGCGCTCGCAGACGAGCTCCTGGATCCGCTCGATCGAAACCGCCGCCGCCTCGCCTTGTGGAAAGACGTCGCGCAGGACGTCCTGCGCGAGCTCGACGTCCATCCGCCGGCCCGTAAGCGACGAGAACGCGACGACGCGGGTGAGCGCACCCTCGAGCTCGCGGATGTTCGTCGAGACGCGCCCAGCGATGAAGGTCAGCACCTCGGGATCGTCGGTGTTGATCCCGTCGTACTTCACCTTGCGGCGGAGGATCGCAATCCGCGTCTCCAGGTCGGGCGGCTGGATGTCGGTGATCAGGCCCCACTCGAAGCGCGAGCGGAGGCGATCCTCGAGCGTTGCGATGTCGCGTGGCGGCCGGTCCGAGCTCATCACCACCTGCCGCCCCGCTTCGTGCAGCGAGTTGAACGTGTGGAAGAACTCCTCCTGGATCCGCTCCTTGTGCTCGAAGAACTGGACGTCGTCGATCAACAGCACGTCGTAGGTGCGGTAGCGCTGCTTGAAGCCCTCGATCCGCTTGTCGCGCAGGCTGTTGATGAAGTCGTTGACGAAAGTCTCCGAGGTGACGTAGCGGACCGTCATGTTCGAGTTGTGCTGGCCGACGTAGTTCGCCACCGCGTGCAGCAGATGCGTCTTCCCGAGGCCGGTGTGGCCGTAGATGAAGAGCGGGTTGTAGGCCTGTGCGGGCGCCTCGGCCACGGCCAGCGCCGCCGCGTGGGCGAAGCGGTTCGAAGAGCCGATCACGAACGAGTCGAAGGTGTACTTCGGGTTGATCCCGCCGGCCTCGGTCCGGGGCGGATTGGCGGGGCTCGGCGCCAGCGTCTTGGCCGGCGCATTCGACTGGTGGGCCGTGTCGACCACCAGGTGAACCTGCCGCTCGCCGCCTGCCGCGTCCTTGACCGCCGCCCGGATCAGCTCGAGAAAGTGCCCTTCGATCCACTCGCGCGAGAAGTCGTTCGGCACCGCGAGGACGAATGCGTCGTCGTCGACCGCGACCGGCCCGGCGTCGCTGAACCAGTTGCGGAAGGTCGTGTCGTTGAGCGCCCCTCGTAACCGAGCCGAGACGTCCAACCAGAGGGTTTCGGCCGTCAGCTCGCTGGGGTGCTTCACGCCGCTCGTTCGCTCCTCGGATCGCAGGCTTGCGAGGCGCGAGAATAGCAGCGTCCTCGAGCCGTCTCAATGAGGATTTCCGGCCGTGGCTGGGCGAGAAAAATGGCTGTTTTGCAGCAAGATTCGCATCCTCCACACCGGCATCCACAGCTGTGGACAGCTGTTTACCAACCCGGCAATTCAGCGCACTTTCCTCGGCTTTTGCGACACGGAGAGGTTGTGGACAACCGCCGCTCGAAAGGGTCCGTCTATACTGACGGGCACCGGCCGGATTCACCGGCTCGTTGCGTCTTTCGAGGTATGAAGCGGACCTATCAGCCGAACGTGCGCAGACGGAAGCGTAAGCACGGCTTCCGAGCGCGAATGGCCACGCGTGCGGGGCGCTTGATCCTGAAGCGGCGTCGCGCCAAGGGGCGCAAGCGCCTCTCGGCGTAGTGCAGCGCAAGCATCGCCTGTCTCGCTCGCGCGACTTCGACGCGGTCTACCGTCACGGCCGCTCTGTCTCGACGCGGTTCCTGACGCTCTACTGGTTCTCCCGCCCCGCCGAGCCAGGCGAGCCGCGGCTCGGCCTCGCCGTGCCGAAGGCGGTCGGGAACGCCGCTGTCCGCAACCGGATCAAGCGGCAGCTGCGCGAGATCTGGCGTGCGAAGCTCGGCCAGGAGACGATCGACGTAGGGAGCGACTACGTGCTCGTCGTCCGTCCGGGGTTGCCGGAAGCGGCCGAGACGCGCGGGCACGACTGGCTGGCCGAACGCGTCGACGAGGTGCTGGGAAAGGTCGCGGCGTGAGGCGGCGCTCGCAGACGCCGACGTCAGGACGGGCTGGCTCCGGGAGCGCGGCGTGACCTGGGTCAGCTTGCTCTTCCGGTCGTTCTTCCACGGCCCCGGTGTTGCCGGCGCGCCGACGTGCAAATACCACCCGTCCTGCTCCCGGTACGCCTCCGACGCGCTCCGCAAGTACGGGCCCGTGCGCGGGAGCGCGAAGGCGGCCTGGCGGATCCTCCGCTGCAACCCGTGGTCACGCGGGGGGGTCGACTACCCGTGATGCTCTTCAGCATCCTTTCGCCGCTCGAGAACGCGGTTCGTTGGCTGCTCGACCAGTTCCACTACCACCTCGGCCTGCCGTGGGCCTGGGCGATCGTTGCGACGACTGTCGTCGTGCGGGTCATCCTCGTCCCGCTGACGGTTCGCCAGATCCACTCGATGCAGTCGATGCAGAAGCACGCGCCGGAGATGAAGGAGATCCAGCGCAAGTACAAGGGCGACCGGCAGAAGCTCAACGAGGAGCTGATGAAGTTCTACAAGGAGAACAACATCAACCCGGCCGCCTCTTGCCTGCCGCTCGTCGCCCAGTTCCCGGTCTTCATCTCGCTCTACCTCGTGCTCAAGCACTTCGCCAAGCACGTGCCGAAGGGGTCTGACCTCTCGTGGCTGCACATCGTCCCGAACATCGCGGCCAAGGCAGACTCGCACTGGTCGGGCTACCTCTTGCTCGTCATCTACGCCGGCAGCCAGATCCTGTCGACGTACTTCATGTCCGCGACGATGGACAAGACGCAGCGGACGATCATGATGATCGTCCCGCTGATCTTCATCACGGTGATCGCGCGCTTCCCGGCGGGGCTCGTCCTCTACTGGGTGACGACGAACCTGTGGACGGTCGGTCAAGGCCTGATCACGCGGCGCCTGATGCCGAAGACGCCGGTGCCGAACCCGTTTAGCCGCCAGCCGCGGCGGCCTCCCGAGGACGGCAACGGCGCCCGCAAGGAGCAGCCGAAGCCGAAGCCTGCCCCCGCTGCGCAGAAGGCGGCCCCGGCCCAGGTTCAGGCCCGTCGTGTGAGGCGCAAGAAGAAGGGCGGCAGCAGGCGGTGACCGGCGTGCTCTCCGCGGAGGGAAGCGGCGAGACAGTCGGCGAGGCGAAGTGGAATGCACTGCGCGAGCTCGAACGGCGTGCGCCCTCGCTCGACAAGGGTGCGGTTCGGTTTCAGGTGATCACCGAAGGCGAGCGCGGCCTCCTCGGGGTCGGATACACGCCGGCGCGGGTGCTTGCGAGCGTTCCCGAGGAGGCGAAGGCGGCCCCGCCGCCTGGCGACGAGTCTGCGCTTGCGGGACGGATTCGCGTCGTGCTCGAGGAGGTGACCGCGGCGATGGGAGTGCGGTGCGCGATCGACGTCGCCGAAGACGGGGACAGCATCACCGCTACGTGCTCCGGCGGCGACCTCGGCCTTCTGATCGGTAAGCACGGTCAGACGATCGACGCGGTCCAGGCGGTCGTCAGCGCGATCGCCGCGGGCGGCGGGCAGCGCAAGGACGTGCTGGTCGACGCCGCCGGCTACCGCGACCGGCGCCGCCGCACCCTCGAGTCGATGGCGGTGCGCTGCGCCGAACAGGCGATCCGCGACGGCTGCGCCGTCGAGCTCGAGCCGATGGGCTCCGTCGACCGCAAGCTCGTGCACGAGTGCCTGCAGGCTTTCGGCGGCGTCGAGACTGCCAGCGAGGGCGAAGAACCGAATCGCTACGTGGTCGTCAAGCCGGCGGCGTAGCCGCCGGCCCGCGCGCCGGTGGAAGAACCCAGGAGCCGCAGGCTGGCAGGCGTGTCCAGCTCTCACGGCGCGGGTCTCGACGACTGGCTGCGCGCTGTCGTCGAGACGCCCGGGCTGACGGCCCTGTCGCTCGACGATGCGCGGCGGGTGCTGTTGCAGGACTCGCTCCGCGCCGCCGACGTGCTGCGTGACGGGCAAGGGCCGATCGTCGACGTGGGCTCGGGCGGCGGCTCGCCCGGTATCCCGCTCGCGCACGCGCTCCCGGAACGCGACGTCGTCCTGCTCGAGGCCGTGCGGCGAAAGTGCGACTTCCTCGAACGCTTCGCGCCGCCGAACGCCCGCGTCGTCTGGGGACGCGCCGAGGAACAGGAGCTCGACTGGGCAGGCGCCGCCGTCGCCAAGGCGCTCGCTCCGCCGCCGGTCGCGGCGGAATGGTGCCTGCCGCTTGTCCGCCCGGGCGGCGTTGCCGTTCTGTGGGTCGGCCAGACAGCCGACCCGGCTCACGTGGCGCGCGTCGCCCGGCGGCTAGGCGCCGAGCTCGTCGAGGGGCCGCCGGGGCTCCTCGTCCTGCGCAAGCTCGGCGCGACTCCGCCCGGCTTCCCTCGGCGCACCGGCGTGGCCCGGAAACGGCCGCTTTGAACCGCCGGCCCGCGGCGACGGTCGTGCAGGCACGTCCGGCTCCAACGCGAACATAGCGCCGTGGCCGGCAAGGTCTTTGCGTTCGCAAACCAGAAGGGCGGCGTCGGCAAGACGACGAGCGCCATCAACCTCGCTGCCTGCCTCGCCGAGGCCGGCGAGCGGGCGCTGGTGGTCGACCTCGACCCGCAGGCGAACGCGACCTCCGGTCTCGGAATGCGCGCCAACGGCACGTCGACCTACGACCTGCTCGACGGCGCGCCGCTCGCAGAGCTGGCGAAGCCGACCGCGTACGCGAACCTGTTCCTCGTGCCGTCGAAGCCGGAGCTCGCCGGTGCTGCGGTCGAGCTCTCCCGCCGAGAGGACGGCGACCGCTACCTCGTCGATGCACTCGCCGATGCGAACGGGTTCGACTTCGTGCTGCTCGACTGCCCGCCGTCGCTCGGTCCCCTGACCGTGAACGCGCTCGCGGCGGCCGACCGGGTGATCGTGCCGGTGCAGGCCGAGTACTACGCGCTCGAGGGCCTGTCACAGCTCGTCCACTCGATCAACCTCGTGCGGTCGCGCCTCAATCCGCGGCTTGCGATCGCCGGCGTCCTGATCACGATGAGCGACCCGCGTACGCGACTCTCCGCAGAGGTCGAGCAGGAGGTGCGACGTCATTTCGGCGACCTCGTCTTCCGCACGGTCGTTCCGCGCTCCGTGCGCGTCGCCGAAGCGCCGAGCCACGGCCGGCCGCTCACGCACTACGACCGGCGCTCTCGTGGTGCCGAGGCCTACTGGAAGGTGGCGATGGAGCTTGTCGAACGCAGCTAGCACCCCGCGCCGCGGTCTCGGCCGCGGCTTTGAAGTCCTGATCGGCGGCGGTAACGGGCACGAGCTCGCGCACGTCGCCATCGAGCAGATCCACGCCAACCCGCGCCAGCCGCGCAAACGCTTCGACCACGAGGCGACGGCTGGTCTCTCCGACTCGATTCGCGCCGCGGGCGTCATCCAGCCGGTGGTGCTGCGACCGCGGTCGGAGGGCGGCTACGAGCTGATCGCGGGGGAGCGGCGTTGGCGTGCTGCGCGCGAGGCAGGCCTGCCGACGGTGCCTTCAGTGATCCGCGAGGCTGACGACCGCGACACGCTGCTGCTCGGCCTCGTCGAGAACGTCGCGCGCGAGAACCTGTCGCCGATCGAGGAAGCGCGCGGTTACGCGCTGCTCCTGGACGAGTTCGAGTTGTCACTCGGCGACGTCGCGGAGCGGGTCGGACGCTCGAAGCCGGCGATCTCGAACAAGACGCGGCTGCTCGAGCTGCCCGACGATGTGCTCGCGATGGTCGAGCGCGGGGAGCTGTCCGAGGGACATGCGCGCGCGGTGCTGGCCGTTCCCGACCACGCGGAGCGGCGCCGCCTCGCGCGTAAGATCGTCGCGCAGGGGATGTCCGTACGCGCCGCCGAGCGGGCTGCGCGCTGGTCGGGCGCACGCACGAAGCCGCGCACGAAGTCGCCGGTCGACCCTGTGCTGGCCGCGCGGGTGAAGGCCGGTCTCGAGCGGCTGACCGGGCTGGAAGCCCGCGTCGCGCGCGGAAGAATCGAGCTTTCGTTCGCGGGCGAGGACGATCTCGAGGAGCTCGCCGAGCGCCTCGAGGCAATCTAGCTAGGGAGTTCCTCCCGTATCCGGCCCGTCGGTGGGGTCGTTCAACCACCGTGCTGACGCACTGGCTCAGGGACATCGAATCGCTGGAGGCGATCTCGCAGGACGGCGGCACGCTTGAGCTCGTTCTGCGAATTGCCGAGCTGTCGCGGAGCGGAGACATCGCGCCGTTCTTGATCGAGCTCGACTGCGATGCCGATCTCGACGCCGCGACGAAGGCGGAATTCGCCGAACTCGCGCGCAACGCCTCGTTCCTGAACGCGGTCGAGGACTACGTACACCGCACTGCCAAGCTGCACTGAGTGCATCGGGAATACTCAGCCGGCCGTGACGACGCAGCGGGCCGGGGTGGAGGAGGAGCTGGCTTGGCGCAGCCTCTCCCCGCGCCTCTACGCCGTGCGCGGCGCGGAGGTTGCCGCCGGGACGGCGCTCGCAGCCGCTGTGTCCGGCGTCGCCGCCGGCCTTGTGAGCGGACTCGGTGTCGCGCTCGCGGCGGCGGCGGTCGCGCTCCTCGCCGGACTGACCGTCGCGTCCTTCGTTCGCCGCCGGATCCGCGCGTGGGGGTACTGCGAGCGCGATGACGATCTGCTCGTGCGGCGCGGCGTCCTCGTCCGGCGTCTGTCGGTCGTTCCCTACGGGCGCATGCAGTTCATCGACGTGACCGCGGGCCCGGTCGAGCGTTCCTTCGGGCTTGCGACCGTGCGCATGCACACGGCCGCCGCCGCGAGCGACGCACGCATACCCGGTTTGCCGAATGCCGAGGCAGCACGCCTGCGCGACCGGCTTGCAACGCTCGGGGAGGCACGCGCGTCAGGGCTGTGAGCACGGTTCCCGGGAGCGAGAGCTCGGAGGGCTGGCACCGGTTGCACTCACTGTCGCCGTTCGTCCGTGCGGGGCGCGGCGTGATCGCGCTCGTGGTCGTGCTCGTGCCGTCGCTCTTCACCGCCGGGAAGACGGGCAGCTCGCTGGGCGAGCTCGGGGTCATCGTGGTCGTCCTGGTGGTCGGGATCGTTTCGTGGCTCGTCACGCGCTGGCGGGTCGAAGGTCAGGAGCTGCGCGTCGAGACGGGCTTGCTGAAGCGGCAGTCGCTCCGCTACCCGCTCGCCCAGCTGCAGGCGATCGACGTTGTCCGGCCCGGCCTTGCGCGTCTGTTCGGGCTGGCCGAGCTTCGGTTGCGGATGGGCGGGTCGACGGGCGATCAGGCACGCCTCGCCTACCTCCCGGAGCGCGACGCGGAACAGCTTCGTGCGCGGCTTCTGTTGCTTGCCCAGGGCGCCGGCGATGTGCTGCCGCCACGGTCCCCGGAAGACGTCCTCGTGACGATTCCGACGGGCAGGCTGATCGCGTCGATCCTGATCAGCCGTCCCGGGCTCACGGCCGAGTCGCTCGCGGCGGCGATCATCGCGATCGCTGTTGCGGCCCCTGATGTCGCCGGTGCCGTGATCGGCAGCGGCGTCGCGCCCGCGCTTGCGATCTTCACGATCGTCTGGCGGCGCTTCAATCAGGAGTACCGCCTCACCGTCGCCGAGACGCGGGACGGACTGAGCCTGCGCGGCGGGTTGATCGCGTTGACCGCGGAGACGATTCGTCCCGGACGGGTGCAGGCGGTACGAATGAGCGAGCCGCTCCTGTGGCGTCTGTTCGGGTGGTGCCGCCTCGAGGTCGCCGTTGCCGGGCGACAGCGACGGAAGGGCGAGGGCGCCGAGGCCGGCCGGTCGCTCCGCACGGTGCTTCCCGTCGGAAGTCGCACGCTTGCGCTCGAGCTACTCGACCGGATCGTCGCCGGTGTCCCCGAAGAGCTCAGCACGCCGCCCACACGCGCTCGGCTGAAGAGCCCGCTTCGCTACCACTTTCTCGCCTGGGGATTCTCGAGCGACTGCGCCGTTGCGACGAGCGGACGGGTCCGGCGCGTGACCACGTGGGTTCCGCTCGCAAAGGTGCAGAGCCTGCGTCGCGTCGAGGGTCCCGTGCAGCGCCGGCTCCGGCTGGCGAGCATCCACCTGGACACCGCAGGCCGTCACGTGCGCGCGGCCATCCGCGACCGCGACCGCGGCGAAGCGGATTCGGCGTTGGCGAGTTTGATCCAGCTGAGTCGCCGAGCGCGGGACGCGGCGGGGTAGCGCCGTGATGGGCGATCGTGGATTCGAACCACGGACCTCCGCCTTATCAGAGCGGCGCTCTAACCAACTGAGCTAATCGCCCGCGCGGGGAGTGTAGCGGCGGCGCGTTTCGGGGGCGGGCGCGGGGTACTCTAGGGTCGGGATGACGGAGATGGTCATCTACGGCGTCTCGTTCGACCTCGTCGGCAAGCAGCCGATCGTGCTCCTGAAGACGGCCGAGGCGAACAAGTTCCTGCCGATCTGGATCGGTCATCCCGAGGCTGCGGCGATCCTGATGAAGCTCCAGGGCGCGTCGGCGCCGCGGCCGCTGACTCACGACCTGCTCGTCAACATCCTCGGCGAGCTCGAGGTCGAGATCGTGCGCGTCACCGTCACCGAGCTGCGCGAGAACACGTTCTACGCGTCGATCACGGTACAGCAGAACGGCTCTGAGCTCGAGATCGACTCCCGCTCGTCGGATGCGATCGCGGTTGCGATTCGGGCGCACGCGCCGATCTACGCGGCGGACTCTGTGATCGAGGAGTCTGCGATCGAGTTCGAGGGCGAGGACGTGAACGAGGAGGAGATCGTCGACGAGTTCAAGCGCTTCCTCGACCGCGTCTCGGCCGAGGACTTCGCCGAGGCCGAGGTCGAGGAAGGCGAAGAGGAGCCGCTCGAGGTCGACGAGGACGAGGAGGACGAGGAGCGCTAGCTGTAGTTCCCAGCAGCGTTGTTCCATCCGGGCCTCCTTGGAGGCTGGGGGTGTCGAAGCCACCCAGTCCAAGGAGGGCCCGGAATGAGGCTGCACGGTAACGCCCGCACCTGTCT